>Ga0247770_1000024_pt1 | contig 115798 bp, 94 predicted proteins | sample UWRJL136409B6_FD_179943 | JGI IMG/M metagenome (GOLD analysis project Ga0247770, IMG submission 179943) | Plant litter microbial communities from Arlington Agricultural Research Station in Wisconsin, United States - UWRJ-L136-409B-6 | ecosystem: Environmental > Terrestrial > Plant litter >...
AAATGTTGGTATCATTATTTTTTGGATAGGCAAGCGTGTAACAATTATGCTGCCTATCTTTTTTTAGCACACATTGGCTCAATCCTCACCACCTCTGGGTTTCAGGCTGGTTGTCACCCCCCCAGTTATCAGACAGGACTGATGCACTCCGACTAAAGAAACCGGGTTTTTTACCGAATCTGCAGGCTATAACGAAGTATTTTGATAAAAAACCCGGTTTCTGGGCCTCATGGTTAAGTCCTATTAAATAGATGACAAGGGATGCCGGCCACAATCAAAGCTTCGAGAGGGTGATCGAGCTTTGACGAGTCTTCATAGATACCGACTTGCCTGAGTTACGCAAGCTAAAGATGAATCTTTCGGGTCATTGACTCCCGTGTATTTGTACTGAATATCAAAACCTGCTTTTTCGCCAATTTCTTCCATATCCCAGTCTACAAGATATAGGGCTATGGTGACAAAATACTAAAGTAAGCTTAACAATAGAAAAGTGAAAGTTAGGTTATGTTAAAATGTTCTCAACAAGACCGCTTTTCCACCATACTGCACAGAAATCAGTGCCATGTCCATTTCTAAACCTGAAAAGCCACAGTATTTAAAACCGATTAATCCCCCGGATCTTCAAATGCGATCGATCGTTTACAGTTTAGATACTTTAATTCCAGGGCTCTACATTTGGCTGGGTGCGCTCAAAATTCGGATTGGGGGTAGCTTGACAGAAGAAAGCTATCCGGGGAAAATTTAGAGTCCAATTGGCATGGCTTTTGTACTCCCTGGCTACCGCATCTACAGCACTTACCAAGGTAGCTATGACCCTTGAATTGACTCTTTGCTATAATGGCATAATAATACTATTGATGGCGACCGCACAAACAATGAGCAAAGAAAACATGATGCTGACACTGGACAGCGAGAAAAAAGCAGCACTTTCTGCGCTCGCTACCTTGATGAATCGAGATTTAAGCGACGTAGTGAATGAAGCAATCTCGACGTATCTGGAAATGAATCAAAGGCTACTTGCAGAAATTACAACAAATCAGGAAGAATCAAAACTTGGCGACTTTATTGACGAGGGACAAAAAAAGGGAGCTATAGATTTACAATCTCGCGGTATAAATCGAGAACAAGCAGCAAATCTGCGTACTAGGCTGCAAAGTTTTGCTGAAGATTGGAACTGTCCTGAAATGGATGTGTACGATGCCTTATAATCGTGGCGAAGTGGTGTTAGTTTTGTTTCCCAATTCCAGCCTGCGAACCGCTAAGCGGCGACCGACTTTGGTCATTCAGGCTAATAGTATAGGAACTAATTTGTCGCAGACTATTGTTGCAATGATTACGAGTAATCTAGCTCGTGCTGGGCATCCCAGTCGAGTGTTGGTAGATATCACAACGTCTGAAGGACAGCAAACGGGATTAATAACAAATTCGGTGATTGTGACTGATAATATTGTCACTGTTCTCGATTCAGAAATTGATAGAGCGATCGGTATTTGGTCAGATATGGTATCTGTAGATGCTGCACTCAGACACACATTAGGACTGTAGCAATGGCTTGGGGATCAAAGGATGATAGAGAGGGAATGCGATCGCTCTTTTGGTTATTTGGGGGAAAAGGGCGATCGCTCTCTGGGATTCGACATGGGAAAGGCGATCGCCCTTTTTGTTGTTTGGGGGAGAGGGGCGATCGCGAAACCTAGATTATATAAAAAACACTCAAGACCAATTAATCGTTACATTGCGATCAATACCATAACCCTGAGCTGTTAGAGTATTGTACATACTGTTGGTCATTGTGGGATTAAAATTATTGTGGTTCATCAGGCTGTAACCAGCTTCATGATCAATGCCTAGGGTATGACCAATTTCGTGCATTGCTAGGCGAACTAGCGAACCTTGTTTTAGCACCGTGGAAAAAGTATTGGGGTTAAATCTAATTTCATTGCCATAATCAACTCCCATTATGTCAATGTTTCTCCACGAATAGTTCTGTGATTGGTTCTGTCGGTAATTGACACCACTGTCCTGAATAGTTTGGGCCCAATAAGTTGAAACAGAAGGTACTTCTTTAAGAACTGAAATCTTCAGGACTCCACTAGAGTCCTTATCTTTAGTGATTATCCTCTCCCAATTTTGGGCGGCTTTTTCCATCTGGTTCATTTCTGATTGACTGAAGCCTCCCCTGGGATAGGAGAGTTGAATGTCGATATCGGGATTACCTTTAGGTTGTACCCAAACTGAAATAGCCTCGACTCGTTTAGACTGGCCACGAGTTCCGGAAAATTGACCATTTCCGACTCTGGGAGTGTTACCTATTCCCTCTACATGAGCTTGATAAAATACATCATATTTAGATGCTTGTGAACCAGTAAGACGAATGGCAAATCCCTCGATCCTTTTAGATTGACCTTTTGTACCAACATACTGCCCTTCTCTGACCCAAGATGTATCACCGATATCTTGAACATGAGCCATGTACTCCATGCTTAAGCCTGGAATTGGAGAATCAAGATTTATCTGAAACCCCTCTAAACGCCTTGACTGACCTGTAGTACCGGCAACAGCACCTTCTGGAAAGATTCTGTCACCAATATCCTGTATATGAACAAGTTCTCTCAATCCTGGGTCTGGAAGGGATGCTTTTTCTACTTGAATTTCTTTACCATTTAAGTAAATCGTTGCACGATCGTCCTCACTCTTCAACCCCTGAAGCTCACCCTCACTCAACTCCTTCCCCTGAACAACCGCCGCAAAAATCGCCCCCTCATCTCCCGGTGCATCCGTAACATTCAACCGCGCATCAACAGAGTGCCCGATTTCTTCCAGCAACACATCCGCAACCGCCGCCGGATTCGCCGCATTCCCAGCCAAAAATTCCTTCGATAAATAAATCGTATCCGTCGCCTCAGCAAAAGCCCCATTCGCCCCGCCAATCTCAGCAGACGAGACAACCTTCACCGACGGGATATCGCTAAAATCCCCATTAAACCATCCTTCAGCTAAGGCTTTCGCACCCGCAGCATCCCAGTTTTCCCCAAAAGCCAAATTCATCTTAGCCACGAAATCTGGCGCGGCCGCAAACTTACTCAGATCCCCATAAACCTCTGACATCGCCTGACCTGTTAGCAAATCGACAGAGCTATCCGGTAAACTGCTGTTGGAGTCCGCGATCACTGCACTAGCCATCCGGGTTAGCAAATCGTCAGGCAAGATGATATTGTCATAAGCTTCTGGCGTTAAAGTCGGGAGATTAACTTCCTGACCAACACCCCCGGTTAGGACGCGGTTAGCATCTAGCTGCGGGATAATTGCCTTAGTCGGTTCTAGGCTGGCATTCCAAGGTGCGATCGCACTTTCGTTATTGAATTCAGGCGTGAAAAAATTAGACACGTTATTCTCCCGTGTTGATTAGAGACAAGTACATAGACTTGCCCTGTGTTTGCTTGGAGTAAATAAACTGTTTGTTGTAAAAGCCGATCGGCCGATCGCCCTAATGAACCCTTAGCCCCGATGAACCGCAACAGTAGCGGTACTTCTAAAGCTCTATTTATCTATCAGGCTGAGTCCACAAGTTTTATGCAAAATATGGGGTTTTTATTACAAAACTTTACCTAACGTTGTCAGACGTTCGCAGATAGTAGCTTTGAGGTGAGTTGAACCGATCGCGCCCATTACTGACTCTGAGTATTCCTACTCGGCCTCACACCGCCCCAACAAACTCAACTATATCTGATGTATATAACAATACACTAAGCAAAGCTAGCAAACAACTAACAAACGCTAGCAATTTCCGTTATGCTATCGTTAGCCACATCTCACGACACCCGAAAATGGCCTCAAAGGAAGACTTATTTGCCGAAGCCGCCAAACACTGGGATTTAGAAAGGCTGTACCAAGCTTTTGCAGAAGCTAAACGGCAAATCTCTCCTCGATCGCGCAGGGGACTAACAGAAACAGAGAAACTCTACCTCCGAGGATTGCTTTCCGGTTGCAGTCCCGCCGAAATCGCCCGCCAACTGTTTCAGAGTTCCAAAAGTGCAGAGGTTTATTTATGTAAAACTTTATACCAATATGTAAAAAAAATCGCAGATGTACCTAACGAACCTGTAGGAAATTGGCGCAATATTTGCGATCGGCTACAGGAAGCCGGATATAAAACTCACTCTTCTCCTGAATTTAAAATAAATAATTCTGTACCTACCGAAGCATTAGTAAAAATAGTTAATATAGGTTTTAAAGAAAGTACAGTATCAATTGATATTAACATTCGACTAGAATTTCCTTCAACTTCAGAAACTCCAAAAATAGAAGACTTGGATAAAAAAGATTAGATGTGCGATCGCCCCTATAGTAACTAATCTAACTGAAGGCGATCGGCCTGATAAGACTTACGATGGGGCCCAGAAACCGGGTTTTTTCCGAGATACTTCGTTGTTACTCGCACATCAGGTAAAAAACCCGGTTTCTTTGTCGGAGTCCATAAGTCCAGAAACCGGGTTTTTTCCGAGATACTTCGTTGTTACCCGCAGATCAGGTAAAAAACCCGGTTTCTTTGTCGGAGTCCATAAGTCCTCTTATTGATGATTTTAGGCGATCGCCCCTCAACCACCAATTTTACTCAAAAGCTTTGCCATCTGAGAAGACCCTCAATCAAACAGCATAAATGGTATAATCTTAATCGAGAGCGATTCCTTCACAGTCGAGGTTTCAAAAATGAGATTTATCAACCCCAAAACAGATTTTGCCTTTAAAAAAATATTCGGCGACGAACAAAACAAAGAAATCCTCATCAGTTTTCTCAACGCCATCCTCTACCAAGGTAATTCTGCGATCGAATCTTTAGAAATCCTCAATCCCTATCAACCCCCGAAAATTAGAGGAATTAAAGATACTTACTTAGATATCCGAGCCAAGCTGAATAACGAGCAAACAGTCATTATCGAAATGCAGGTATTGAATGTAGAAGGCTTTGAAAAGCGGATCTTGTACAATGCTGCTAAAGCTTATTCGATTCAACTAGACACGGGAGTAGATTACACGCTACTAAATCCGGTAATTGCCTTAACTATTACTGATTTTGAAATGTTTCCCAATCTCGACAAAGTAATTTCCCGCTTTGTCCTCAAAGAAAGAGATTATCTGGTTGACTATCTAATTTACGATATCGAGTTAGTGTTTGTTGAATTACCGAAATTCGGAAAAAAATTAGAAGAATTAGAAACTCTAACCGATAAGTGGATATATTTTCTGAAAAATGCCAAAAGTTTAGAAGTTGTACCGGAACCAATGGGAGAAGTCGAGGCAATTAAGAAAGCTTTTGAAGTTGCGAATCGCGCCGATTTAACCCGGGAAGAGTTGGAAGATTTAGAACATCAGGAAATTTACATACAAGACCAGCGGAATGCTACTATTAAAGCTGTGAAGCAGGCTGTGAAAGCAAAAGCGATCGAAATAGCCAAAGGACTTCTGGATGTATTAGATGAAGCAACAATTAGTCAAACAACAGGATTGAGTATGGAGGAAATTCAAAAGTTGAAACAAGCAACGTAAAAAGCGATCGACTATCAAGAATCCTTCGACGCTTCCTCAAAATCTTCAGCATCCCCCGGCAAACCAGAACCCTCGCTAGTCCTCAACCTGGGCGATTCCCCATTACTTGCACCAACACCGTAACCCCCAGAATACCTGTCCTCCAAACCCGAATCCCTCAGCGAAAGCGCACTTCTTTGACTGGGCGACAATCTATCTGTCGATCGGCGATTTGTCCCAGAAATCGGCGGCTTCCGAGTTAAAGTTTTCCAAGCAGCCTTAATCCCGGTAACCACGCTGCGAGTTGTAACCTGCACGTTTTGGGCCTGCTTTTTCGCGCTACCAATACTTCGATCGACCTGTTTCACAACCTCCCCCGCACTTTGCACCCCATCGCTAACATCATCCGTCAACTCGCTAATTTCCAGCCCCGTCAACCGAATCGCCTCCAAAGTCGGCGGAAACTCGCGAGAAAGCGTATCAGCGAGCTTTTCCACGCTGCGGGCCGCCCGGGCCAGCGCTTGCACCGCAGGTATTAAAGTCACTAAAACAGCAGTCAGGCTAACTGCTACTAGCAAAATCGAAAGTCCTAGCCAAAATATGGGATCGCTCACTTGAATCTAAGATTTGGGGTTGAGGATTTCATGTCATTTAGCGGATGGGAGGGCGCGACGGGGGACTGACTTCAGCTTCAGTTTCCGCCAGTGTTTGGCGTTCCCGCTGAGTCGCTTCCAAACCGGCGGCGATCGCCTCTTTGAGTCTAATCAAAGTTTCGTCCCAATTTCGCATTGCAGTTTCAGAAAGTCGATCGGCCTGCAACTGCACGCTAGTCGATAAATCCTCCGCCAACTCCGGCAAAGCATCCGCCGATTTTTTCAATATCTGCCGCGTCTCCTTGCCCGTTCGCGGTGCCATCAGCAACCCAGTCACGGCCCCGATCGCAGAACCCACAAGCAAACCGCCAATAAATAATCCTGAACGTTTAGTTGACATTTTTATAACTTCTCTCCATAGACCAATTTTAGGCACGTTTGCCCGATCGCAGCCCTTTGCAAAGGTAGAAATCTTGTTGAAAATCCTAGGGAGTCAGCAGGGGCAGCAGTTTTAGGATAGCTTACCTCAAAGGTCGATCGCGCCGGAGCCAAAGCCTCCGGCCCAAACCCAGCAATCCCAAAAGTTGCTGAACCTGTTGCAGTTGAAATTCCAGTTGTTGATAGCGCCGTCGCAGTTGGCGGGTACCTTGCTGCCTTTTAGCAAGGAAATCCGGCGAGTTGCTGAGGACATTGCTGCTGCGGCGTTCCATTGCTGCGATCCGCATTTCAAAACCTGCGATCGCCCGCCGGGTTTTCCCCACCTTCGCAGCTATATAAAAGCAGACCGCAGATATTAGTAAATTGATAATTACAACAGCAGTCAGCATTTATTACCTGTTTTTAAACTACTAACATATTCGGCTTTTTATGGCGGGCTATAAGCCCGCCCACCCGATATTTTGTAGGGACACAAGAATGTTTTGTCCCGATTTATTGTGTAGGGACAAAACATTCTTGTGTCCTAAACTATAGCGGTTCTCAATAAAATGAGGTACACACCGCTCGCAACTGATGCCCGCGGAGGCCTATGCCCTATGCCCTATGCCCTATGCCCTATGCCCGCGAGAGTACCTCATGTTACTGACAAAGGCTATATGTGTCCCTCTCCCTAAAGCGCGTAAAGTTTTAAGCCTGAGACATAGCAGGCAAACAAACCTTAGTACCGCCCAAACCGCAATAACCGTTCGGGTTTTTAGCAAGATACTGCTGGTGATAGCTTTCTGCGTAATAAAACTCAGGAGCCTCAATAATTTCAGTAGTAATCTTGCCGTAACCGGCCGCCGTCAGAGCCTGCTGGTAAGCATCGCGCGAAGCTTCAGCTAGCTGCCTTTGGCTGGCTGAATACGTGTAAATTCCCGATCGGTACTGAGTACCCGAATCATTGCCCTGACGCATTCCTTGAGTAGGATTGTGACTTTCCCAAAAAACTTTTAGCAGCGTTTCGTAACTAATTACTTTCGGATCGAACACAACCAGAACTACTTCATTGTGTCCCGTCATCCCGCTGCAAACTTCGTTGTAAGTAGGATTCGGAGTAATCCCGGCCGCGTAGCCAACAGCAGTCGAAAAAACTCCATTTTGCTGCCAAAATTTGCGTTCTGCTCCCCAAAAACAGCCCAAGCCAAACAAGGCAGTCTCCATGCCTTTTGGAAAGGGAGGTTTGAGCGGATTGCCGTTAACAAAGTGAGTTGTCGGTACCGACATCGACTCTGCCCGTCCCGGCAATGCCTCTTGGGGAGAGGGCAGGCTCGACTTTTTGCCAAATCCAAATAGCACCATAAGTTTGTGAGGGGGATCTCTGAGAAACGTCTTTACCTTACTTAATAATATCAGATGTACACTGAAAATAGTGGCCCTCTTGAAGGTAGAAGGTAAAAGGCAGAAGGCGGATTTTTTTTACGGAGGCTTTTTGGTGATACTGCTCACTGCCAACGCAGTTTTAAATCACATTAGGCAGTGCTATATGTCACCAAACCCTAGCTAAAATATTACATAATGTTGAGGTATAAATCACGCGGATTTTAGGCAAAACAGGCGATAATTAAAGATATGGTGTTGTAGCAGTTATTCAATACCAGTTATTGGGAGTGTGTAGAAATGGCAGCTAAACCTTGCAGTCAACCTTTAAAATCTAATCCGTTTATTACTTACCGCGACCCGATTACAGGCAAGTGGATTGTTGTAAATCCGAATTGGCCCCAAGCAGCAGAACAACCACAGCTAGCAGCAGCTTGAGTTGTACTATTAATTTTACCGGAAAAATCAACTATAATTTCAGATTGCCTAGGGGCAGATTTTACCAACCATCTATGTCGGAAACGAATAATCAGACAAACCCACCCCCACAAGGCGAACAATCCCAATGTACATTTTTTCGGTTCGATCGCAGACAGAGTTGATGTAGATTATTCTTTGTGTTAGGGCGGGTTTATCTAGTTTGTTGGCAGTCATTAAATAGCCGTAAGTTAACATCATGTATGCCGTGGAAAAGCGGCCGCTTTTCCGCACGAAACCAAAGATTTTCTGTCCAGGCTGCAACTTGTCAGAATTGAAGAATTCCTTTAACATTAAATAAATGGAGGCGCCGCCTTCATTTCCCCGACTGTACAAGTTGGTCAACCATTTTTATTCAGGAATCATGCAGCCTGCTTGTTCCAGAAGTTATACAATTTATTCCCGGAAAAAGTGAGACGAATAGCGGCACAGCAGCCAGTCGATTTCCTGCGGACAAACTCTCCCTGCTTTAATCAACCATAGTCAACCTTCAACGGCTAATTTCATTACATTGTCCAGCAAGCGAATATTCTGCAGCAATTCAAAAGCTCCCGCTGTGGCTGCATCGAAGTAGGAGGAATAATCCAACCAGCTTTTAGTTGATGTTTCGTGGGCTAATCCTGAATACATACAAACAGGAGCAGCATTGGCGTGGTAAATTAGCTCAATTTCTTCTATCTTTAAGCTGATTCCTGTCGCGTTGGGGATGGTTCTGTAGCAACCATGCTCCGGCGCCGTAGGAGAGCATCCAGCGCCGATATTCTGTATCAAAAGGCAGGGGTATTCTCGCTTAAACTGAAGTTTATGCTTCAAATTGGGTGTTTTTGAACAGGCGCGAGGGAAATTCGGCAGCTACCGCAATTGCTGTTTTTTTTTGGTAGGGTTCGAGTTAAGATACGACGTAATTTAAAGCACTAACTCCGGCATAGCCAACTTCTTGAGTTGAAACTATTTCTAGGGGAGATAATTCGGAAAGTTGCGCGTGTACTGTGTTGACAAATCCCGATACTAATAAGTCTGGTAAAGTAGTGGTGCAGGCGAGTAATTCGATCGCCCCTGGTTCCAAATTTGACTGAGAAATCCCGGCTGGGACGGCAAACGCTGCCATGTGGCTGTTACAATATACGGTTAGCTGCTGTTTATCGATCGCGTAGTAGCCTTTTTGAATGCCGTTGCTGTTGAGAATTCGCTGACTCTCGAAGCGCGCGAGGCTATTTTGCCGAGATACTCTTCCATCTCATCATTATTAATCGGTTCTCCCGGCAAAAATTTTCCAATCCGATTGATATAAGCACTGTACATAGCGTAAACATCTACAGTTGCTAATTTAGTGGGGTTGGTGGTTTTGTTAAATCAAGCCAGAAAATATCTAAAATTGATTGTGATTTGTGATTTATGAACTTGCAAGGAGGAACCAGCTATCTTGTAGAGTCGGCCCAAATCACCCAAGTTGAGCAACAGCAGCAACAAGTAACCGGAAGCGGGGTGAAGTTTTTTGTAATTGAGCCAATATGTAACTAGAGTTCCTTCGCTGCTTCTCGACTCAAATGGATATTCAAAAACTAGATACTTGGTATTCTCCATCTCAACGCCGCACGGCTGTTTCACTGTTGATGAAACGAGTAGGCGTAACCCGCACTAGGGCTGAATGCTTTATCAGGCTGTGGATTTACTTATTGGTGAAACAGCTTCAGGAAAGCCAGCCCCGTCTCCAACCACCCCTGGCGAAACTGGAATTGCCAGCAACAGAAGTGCAGTGTACTCACCGGGAAGCTGCCGAACTATTTTACTGCGATTCCGAGCGCGGGAGCTATCGCGCCGCCGGAATGATGTTAGATAAATTAGCAGCACTCGGATTGATCGCAAAACACTTTGATGGTAACGCTACGGCAATTGAAATTAAACCTGTTTCTGAAATTTTAGATGTCGCGCAGCCGGAAAATCCGGTAAAACTCAAATTAGATGATTTCAACCCTCGGTGCGACGCGATTCCCGTTGCAAATTTATTAGCCACCAATTACAACTGGATGAACCGCAACACTAACGCTGTTCCCTACAAAATTGCTAAAATCCTCCGGCTTTTGGCTAGTCAATACTCAAAAGGAATGCGAGTTTTGCGCCGCTGCGATAATCTCAATCCTGTCGGGTTTTACTTACTTTATCCCACCGCTAGCGAATCAGAAGTAAATTTTTTTAACGCTCCTAGCAAAAGTCTTCATTTAAGTTCACTTTCCGATATCGATCCTTTCAATATGGCGCTACCAGGAGATAAAAATTGCCAGTCAGTATTTATCCGCAGTTGGATGATAGATCCGCAGTATTTGTCCGAATATCGAATTGCTTTCCTCGAAGACACACAGAAAGTTTTAGTTGAAATGCAAAAAGATTTTCCCAATCTTTGCGACTTGCACACGCTGATAATTCACCCCCTGTACGAAAAACAGGCCATGGCTTTAGGATTTCATAAGACTAGCAGCGATAGTCAGTCATCTGTTTATTGGATCTATCTAGCATTGGATAGATTTTTGGCACTGGATATCAAGGAAACATTAGGTAAACGGTAAGTAATATCAATTCCGGTTGTACCGTCCGTGATTGTTGGCTGTTGACTGTTGACTAATGACTAATGACTAATGACTAATGACTGATGACTGATGACTAATGACTAATGACTGTTGACTGATTACTAATGACTAATGACTAATGACTGCCACCAACTCTGGAAACGGCACCGTGCCGTTTCCCTACCCCAAAATAATCAATCTTCCTGGATAAAAGATGTAACTATCGCCAGATTAATTTTCTGGAAACGGCACGGCGCCGTGTCCAGACTGTAGGTAATATCAATTCCGATGCCACCGGATTTGATCTAATATCAAACCTCATTTCGTAGTAAAGGCTTTAGTCTTAATTAACTGGTTCGTAGTAAGAACTTTAGTCCTAATTTCTTCTTCGATTAGGACTGAAGTCCTCACTAAGAAATTGTTTACAAAACCTCGCGACCTAAATAGGGTTGTAAGGCTTCCGGCACTTTTACAGTCCCGTCCGGCTGCTGGTAATTCTCCAAAATTGCCGCCATTGTCCGACCTATAGCTAAACCGGAACCGTTAAGGGCGTGAACGAATTGAGTGCCTTTTTTCCCCGTTTCTTTAAAGCGAATATTTGCCCGCCGCGGCTGAAAATCTGCGACGTTGGAACAACTGGAAATCTCGCGGTATTTGCCAGCAGATGGCAGCCACACCTCTAAATCGTAGGTTTTGGCTGCCGCGAAACCCAAGTCGCCTGTACATAGTGCGATCGCCCGATAAGGCAATTTCAGCGCCTGCAAAACTCCCTCAGCATCCTGCACTAACTTTTCGTGCTCTGCCTCGGAGGTACTAGGATGCACGAGTTTTACCAATTCAACTTTATTAAATTGGTGCAGTCGAATTAATCCCCTCGTATCTTTGCCGTAACTACCAGCTTCGCGCCGAAAACAAGGAGTATAAGAACAGTGATAAATTGGCAACTGTTCTGCTGTTAAAATTTCACCTCTGTACAAATTGACAACCGGAACTTCGGAAGTAGGAATCAGCCACAAATCGTCTTGGTCGCACTTGAAACTTTCTTCAGCAAATTTTGGCAATTGACCCGTAGCAGTGAGGGATTCGGTATTAACTAAAAATGGGGGAATGACTTCTACATAACCAGCTTTTGTGTGGCGGTCAAGCATGAATTGAATTATCGCTCTTTCCAGGGCTGCACCAGATCCCATTAAGGTGACAAAGCGAGTTCCAGCGATTTTTACTGCCCGTTCAAAGTTGAGAATTCCTAACTTTTCGCCGATTTCCCAGTGTGGCAAAATCCCCGTATTTTGGGGAATGTATTCGTCTCCCCAGCGCCGGATTTCGACGTTTTCATCTTCATTTTTGCCGATCGGCGTTGACTGATCCGGCAAGTTTGGCAGCGGCAGCAATAAAGCTTCTATTTGAGCTTTTAGGTCTTTTTCCTTTGCTTGCAGTTCGTTTGACTCGGTGCCGACTTCGTTGCCTTCTGCTTGCAAAGTTTGAATTTCGGGAGATTCGAGGGGTAAACCCGATTTTCTTTTTTGACCGATGAGTTTGGCGATTTCGTTGCTGCGGGCTTGCAGTTGCGATCGCTTGCCTTCCAACTCCCGCTGCTGTCTGTCTAGTTGCAAAATCGGCTCGATTTCATAGTTACCTCCGCGCAGGTTGAGGCTTTCTTGCACGGCTTGCGGGTTTTCTCGGATTAATTTGAGGTCTAGCACAGATTTATTCTAAATCTTAAATTTTAGCTCGGCTGGGACAAAAACAGATGATATAAAAGCTTTGTCAATCATTGGCGTACTTAATTATAACTTATTCTGATGAAAAGTTGCTATTGGGTGTTACCCCTGAAGGGTTACACCCCCCAAAGGTGTGCTATACTGGCAAATATTAGTAGATGCACCCTGATAATTTTTTACCCCAGCCAGCGATGGCAGGGGTTTTTTGTGTGTGGCATGGAATTGAAGTCCTGGATCCACTATCAGTCTAAAAAACCCGGTTTCTCGCGATAGTCCTCTCAAATGAGGCAATTACCTTAAGAAACTGGGTTTTTGCGTCCAGGACTAGGCTAGTAAGTCCTAAAATATCTTTCCGGCTAAAAGTTAAAGCCTGTGCGGATCAACCAAACCCATTGAGTGTCATTGCGGCTGTCATTCTCAGGATTAACAACGACCCAAGCAGCAGGGGTGATGGAAATGTTGTCGTTGACCTGAAAGCGATAGAACGCTTCAATGTGATACGAAGTATCTCGCTCGCGGCGCACATTACTGCTCGTCACGCGACCTGGTAAACCCACCAAAATCCCGGGTAGGTTGCCTTCACCTCCAACATCTGGGAAACTTATCCCGATCGCCCCATACACAATATCAGCGCGATCGCCGCCGTCAACATTTAGCACAACCAAGCCACCTCTACCATCAGAAAGGCTGCTAACACCGGAATTTTCAGCATTGGCGCGAGTATAAACGACCCAACCATGAACTTGGAAGCGGGGAGCAAGGCGGTAGAATCCTTGTACCCCTACAGAATCGCTGGATGTAGCAATATTGTTCCCAAACGGTTGCGCAGCCAGAAAACTGCCCGTACCGCCTGTGATATCGGCTTTACCGCTTGGTGCAAAGGTACGAGAATAGGCTACGCCAATGGCTCCGCGATCGCGCCGGTAGGCAAGCTGAACCAAAGCGTTGTACGAACCGTTGAATAAACCGTTACTTGACTGCGAGAGATTGGGATTTCCTGCGATATAGCCTACAGTCAGGGTGAGGTTTTTGACGATCGTCCAGTTGACAGCAGCACCGCCACCTCCCCGGCGGTAGAGGGGATTGTATTGTCCGAACTTCGAGGGAATGCCCTCACTATCGGTAGCGATCGTTGGAGGAGTCAGCAAATCCGTAATATCAGGATACCCAACACCTGTGGGGCCGACGGTCAGCGCCAGATTAGAGGTCAGCGGCGTTACATATAATACGTGAGGGACGGTGATTGTGTTGTCGGTATTGCCATCAAAGTTCAAGGCCGTCATATTTGTACCCGTCTCATCGGCAATCCTCCTGCCCAAGTTGCCGAATTCCAAACGGGTTCTCAGCATATCGCGACCGGTGAAGCTGGTTTCAAAATTTAATCGGCCCCGGTTGGCAACAATAGTGTTGGTGCGATCGTCCGAATCTCCAACACTGTTACCCGAGGTATCTGTTACCACCACGATAATTTCCGCATTCAGCTTAGTTGTCGTGGAGAACTGATTCGCTTCTAGTTCGGCTGTGCGTGCATCGAGAGCATCGACTCGACCCCGCAACACCGATAATTCAGTTGCAAATTCTGCTTGCAGTTTTTGGACGATCGCTAAATCTTCCCGACTAATCAGGTTGGTTGTCCCTGCGGCAATTAGTTCGCTGACTCGATCGAGACAGCTATTCAATCCTGCTGCAAATTCGTACCGCGTTATCGCCCGGTTTCCTCTGTAGGTGCCGTCGGGATAACCGACAATGCAGCCGTAGCGTTCTACTAGAGATTGCAGCGCCTGAAACGCCCAGTCAGTGGGTTTTACATCCGAGAGTTGAGAGACAGAATTCACCTGCGCGAAGGGTTTTTCTGCCAAGGTATTTAACGGTTCAGGAGCAACTAATCTATCAATTGGGGCCGCCAAACTTGGGGATGATGTTAGTAGAAATACACCAGGTGTTCCGAGTATAAAAGCAGTAATCAGGTGAAAAAAATGCTGGATGTGCATAAGACAAAGCTCCGCATAAGGAACCGATCGCCAGAATGAGCAATACAGCCACCTTCTAGACTGTTAGGACGTTCTTAATAGCTGTAACCCTTGGTATTATTGCATTTGCCTTTTTCCTTCTTCCTTCCCCCCAAGGGGGGCAGGGGACTTCTTCCTTCTTCCTTCTTCCTTCTTCCTTCTTCCTTCTTCTATACCTTTACGCTGCGCTTGAACCAGTGCGAACTTTGTCAATCGTCACTGCGATAATTATCACCAGACCTTTCACAACTAACTGCCAGAAGAAAGACACATTCATGAGAGTTAGTCCATTGTTGAGCAGGGCAATAATTAAAGCCCCCAGCAAAGTACCCCAAATAGTACCAATTCCACCTGTGAAACTCGTTCCTCCCAAAATTACAGCAGCGATCGCATCTAATTCGTAGCCTTGCCCCAACATCCCCGTCGCACTGTAGAGGCGCGACGCGCTCATAATTCCACCTAAACCAGAAAGCAACCCACTCACGCCATAGACAAATAACAGCACCCGACTCACCTTAATACCTGTCAATCGTGCTGCCCGAATGTTGCCTCCCACCGCGTAAATATGCCTCCCGAGAACAGTCCGCCGCAAGACAAACCAACTCGCTAAAACTGCGAGGAAAGCGATAATAACTAACCAGGGGATTGGACCAACATAATTGTTACCTACCCAAGCAAAATTCAAATTTCTATTGATAACGGTAGTGCCGTTAGCGACTAAATAAGCAACTCCCCGCAAAGCTGTGTAAGAACCGAGGGTGACGATGAACGGAGGCAAACCTAAATAGGCAACTAGCGATCCGTTAAGCAATCCCAAAAAGACTCCGGCTATTAACGCCGCCGGTACAGCAAACCAACCCAGACCTGGAACTAAGGAAACCAGCACCCCGACAACTGCCGTCACGCCCAAAATTGACCCGACTGAAAGGTCAATTCCGCCAGTCAAAATCACAAAAGTCATGCCCGTAGCTAGGACAATATTGATCGATGCTTGCCGAATGACATTGATAAAATTTCCTACGGAAAGAAAGTTGGGTGTTACCAGGGAAAAAATTACACAGATGGCAACCAAAATCGGCAGGATACCGGCAACTTGGATAAAATTTTTCCAAGCTTGAGCTTTACTTGTTTTCTGCCGATCGCTTCCTGAACTTCTGCTGGTTTTTGTTTGCGTTTGACTCATGATTTTACTACCTCTTTTGCACCAGTGGCATAAGCCATAATGTTTTCTTGCGTAATCTTTTCCCCAGTCGAGCCGCCTACTTCACCGACCAGGCTTCCCGATCGCATCACTAAGACGCGATCGCTCATTCCCACAATTTCCGGCAGTTCGCTGGAAATCATCAAAATAGCTACACCTTTGCCTGCCAAATCGCTAATAATTCGATAAATTTCGCTTTTTGCCCCAATGTCCACACCCCGCGTCGGTTCATCTAGCAAAAGTACCTTTGGGTTGATAGCCAACCAACGGGCTAGCAGCAACTTCTGCTGATTTCCCCCAGAAAGATCCATTGCCCTGATGCTCGGACTTGCAAGGCGAATCTGCAAATTATTAATAGCATCATTGACAATTCTCAAAAGAAAATTTGAGTTAATAATGCCAGCTTTTGCTTCTCGATCGAGGACATTCATAGTGATATTTTCACCCGAACTTGCCTCTAAAAATAGTCCGAGAGCCTTGCGATCTTCTGGCACGTAAGCAATTCCGGCGGCCATTGCTTCATTGGGTGTCGAGACATTTAGATCGCGACCTTCCAGTTTTATTTCACCGCTTACCTTCCGATCTGCACCAAAAATCAGGCGGGCAAGTTCTGTTCTCCCAGCGCCAACTAAACCCGCTAAACCCAGAATTTCGCCCGCATAAAGTTGAAAACTGGCAGGCTTTACTTTGTGGCCGTCGCTTAAATTTATTACCTCAAGAACAACTTCACCCGGTGTTATTTGATGCTTGTTTTCGTACAAATCCTGTAAAGAACGACCCACCATCATTTCCACCAGGCGATCGGCCGAAATTTCGTGCTTTTCAAGAGAGCCAATATACCCGCCATCTCGGATGACGCTAACGCGATCGGCAAGGGCATAAATTTCTGCCATTCTGTGGCTGATATAAATAATAGCAATGCCCTCATTCCGCAAGCGGCGAACCACTTCAAAAAGCTTATCTGTTTCGCGGTCTGAAAGCGCGGCCGTCGGCTCGTCCATCACTAAAATTCGGCTGTTGTCTTTGAGCGCCCTAGCTATTTCCACTTGCTGCTGTTCGGCAATTGAAAGTGTCGAAACCAGGTCTCCAGCCTCAAAATTTGCATCGAGGTTTTGTAATACCTCAGCGGCCCTACGCCGCATTTCATCTTGGTCTAGAAATGTACCTCCTTTTTTGAGCTCGCTGCCCATAAAAATGTTTTCAGCAACTGTCAGATTGGGGGCGAGATTCAGTTCTTGATAAATAATCGCTATCCCTAAATCTCTGGCTTGACCGGGGTCTGTCATCTTAACAGCTTTGCCGTCAATTCTGATTTCGCCTGCATCGGCTATGTAAGCTCCCGCCAGAATTTTCATCAGCGTACTTTTGCCCGCGCCGTTTTCCCCCATGAGGGCGTGGACTTCGCCCGGGTAAACGGTGATATTTACATCGTGCAAGGCTACAAAACCGTTAAAGGTTTTTTTAATACCTTGCATTTCGAGGACGGGCTTAGTTTTAATTGAATCTTGAGTGCTATTTACCATCGCAAATACCGTAATTTTATGCGAATTACAAGTCGAGGTTGGCTCCATCAATTTGTGGAATTAATGGCAGATATATCTGTAGGGTGCGCCGGGCCGCGCACCTTACCCCTAGCAATAGTGGCAGGACTACTAAAACGAAGTATTTTCGCAAACAACTCGATTTCCAGCGAGTCCTGATTTATTCGCTGGTCCAGCCTTTATGTTGATGGACGTTTTCGCGAGTAATCAGCGCGACTGGAATCAGAATGTTTGGATTGGCTGGCTTGTTTCCTTTCCGAATGTCGTTCCCGACTTCAACTGCCTTGGCGGCCATGCGAAATGGATCTTGAGCTGCTGTAGCCACAAAGAGACTGTTGTTCTGCTTGAGGGCATCTAAAGCTTCAGGTGCACCATCGACTCCCACAATAAAGAACTCGCTTCTTTGTGCCTGTTTGGCTGCTAATTCTGCACCAATGGCACAGGGGTCATTAATTGCAAAAACAGCATCAATTTTTGGGAAGGAAGTAAGCAAATCGCTCATAACTCTCAACCCGCCATCGCGGCTGCCTTCTGCGTTCTGATCTTTGGAAAGAACTTTGAGATCGGGATATTTGGAGAAGACACTCTGGCAACCCTGAACTCGCTCGACGACTGAAGCGACGGGAGGCCCGTTGATAATCACAACGCTGCCTTTTCCTTTCAAGCGATCGGCTATATATTGACAGCTTACTTCGCCAGCTTGCACGTTATTTGAAGTAACTGTGGCATCAACGCCTCCCTCGGCGGCGGTATCAACTGCAATTATCGGAATTCCGGCTTGCTTGGCTTTTTCGACAGCGGGGGCAATGCCTTTGGTGTCAGCAGCATTGAGTACAATCATGCCGACATTAGAGGCAATAAAATTTTCGATTTGATTGAATTGCTGATTTAAATCGTCGCCGCTGGAAACGAGAGTTGTCTTCACGTTTGCACCGCCGATTTTCTTGGCTTCGGCCTCAGCCCCTTTGCCAACTTGTACGAAAAATGGATTGCCGAGGTCGCGGACGGCTACAGCAACTGATGAAAGTTCGGAGTTGCTTGGTTGTGTGCTGTTTTGAGCGTTCTGGGAAGCTGCGGTGCAACTTGCCAGGGTGCTGCTGAGTACACTAAAAATACTGAGTGCGATCGTTACTCGTTTCACCTCAAACTCCAATGAAGGCTGGTTTGGAGAGAGTTGCTCGTAAATATGACGTTGCCAACCTAACATTAGCTTTGTTAGGTTTAAGCTCGAATACCTAATGTTTTAGGTGAGCGGCTTTTCTTTGTACATGATTGTACGAGATCGTGTTTATTTTATGCTCGTAAAAATTTCTCACTCGGCTCGCCAGACTACTTTTATTAACCGAAAAGATATGAATATTCAAACTATCTCTTCGATGCCAAAATAATCAACGATATTGATTTTTTTTAATGCTTTATGAGCATTAATTTTTTTGCAATGCGTGACAAATTTTTAGGAGAATATTTTCGACAAAATCTTTCAGAAATTGCTTTTAAAACCTGGCAGAGTCATATTGAATTTAACTCTCTTTATTGGCTAATGATAACAATTAAATACTGGCTCTATATCTATCTGTGGATAGACAATACTTTTACCAAAAACTAAAGAGGCGAGATCCTCGATCGCCACCGATATACTAATCCGCAGTCGGGTCGCATCCGCCGCGCCAACTTAATAAATCTTAAATTTTGCTTGGGGTAGGATATTGTAAAAAATCATTAAGTTTACAGTCAATTACGGTAGATTATAGTAAACTGCAAAAAAAAGTCTCGCACCCACCGATGCAGCGTGTTAAAAAGCCCTAGTAAAAAAGCCGATCGTCGCTCAAAACCAACGGTGATAGTAGGCGAGTCAAATATTTGCCTGTAAAACCTGCAATTACAGTCATCATGACATGGTTTAAAAGGTCTGGATAATGGCGATCGCCCGGACCCGCAAAATCACTATAGCAATCCTTGCAGGAGTCGTAAATTTTTTACCCCACCCCAACCCTCCCCTTACTAAAGGGAAGGAGTAAGAAATTCACAGATGATTTAGGATTGCTATATACTGCAATAATTGTCTGCGCTGTCAATGGGTAAATCTGAGATGCGATCGGCAAATCACCTATTCTGTTTCCTAGAAATATTTGCCAGCGAAGGCGGCATTCAATCCTACGTTAAAGACATTTTCAAAGCTTACCTGTCCATAACTGCAGGGACAAACTCGCCGCCACAAGCTGAAGTTTTGCTGTTGCGAGATTCCCCAGACTGCAACAATCCTTACGAGTCAAGAAATCTGAAATTTTATTACCTCAAAACCGAGAATCCCGGCTTGAACCGTCTTAAGTTTGCTACAGTATTACTAACTCGCTTGCTGCAAAAACGACCGCAGCGGGTTTTTTGCGGTCACATCAAACTCGCACCGCTAATTCAAATTTTGTGCCAACCCTTGGGAATTCCCTACACAATTTTAACTTACGGTAAGGAAGTGTGGGAACCGCTTGGGCCCAAAGATCGAACAGCAATGAGTAAAGCTGACAGTATTTGGACTATTAGCAGGTACACGCGCGATCGCACTTGCGAAATTAACCAATTAAATCCCGAAAAGTTCCACATAGTCCCTTGTACGGTAGATGAAAATATATTTACGAATGGGCCCAAGCCACAGGATTTATTAGAGCAGTACAATTTGGTTGGTGCTAAAATATTGATGACTGTAGCCAGATTGCGATCGAGCGATATTTACAAAGGCGTCGATGTCACAATTCAAGCTTTGCCGCAAATAGCCAAAACTTTTCCGAATGTGAAATACTTAGTTATTGGACGCGGAGACGATCGATCTAGATTAGCCAAACTCGCTGATGATTTGGGAGTTACCGAAACAGTAATATTTGCGGGTTTTGTAGCGACAGAAAATTTAGCAGCACATTACCAGTTGGCCGATGCTTATGTAATGCCCTCCCAGGAAGGCTTTGGTATAGTTTATTTGGAAGCGCTGGCTTGCGGAGTACCCGTACTCGCGGGGGACGCGGACGGGTCAGCCGATCCGCTGCAAGATGGTAAACTGGGATGGCAAGTTCCTCACCGAGATTCAGCAGCAGTAGCGGTTGCTTGTGTGGAAATGCTGCGAGGGGAGGATAAAAGGTGCGATCGCCACTGGTTGAGGGCACAAACCCTCGCAAGATTTAGTTTTGAATCCCTTTGTCAATCCTTACAAGGAATTTTTCAACCCTCTGACTCAGATAAACTTATGCCGTAGAGAGCGGTTTCTGGGTGTACAATGGGAAAATTAACTCGATCGACCGCCTGAATTTCTGAGTAGGATAGAGTTATGCCTACCTGCAAAGACACCCAAGGAGACCACCGTGAACCAAGGCACCCCCAAAATATCTTTAAAGCTACCCCGTATTAGCAACTGGCTGATAATGCTGGGCATCGCGTGTTTGTTGGTGTCAATTGGTTTGGGTTGGGTAGTTAAATCATTGTTGATTGTAGTAGCTTTTTTGCTGCTGACACCTGTAGTCGCATTTTTCGCGCTTCAGTGGTGGCTGAAACGCAATTTAATTCAGGACAAGTGTCCAGTTTGTCAATACGAATTTCCAGCTTTAAATCAAACTCAGTTTCAGTGTGCCAACTGCGGCGAACCTCTGAAAATAGAACAAGGTCATTTTAGCCGCTTGACACCGCCCGGTACGATCGATGTTACCGCAGTGGAAGTATCATCGGTTCAACAGTTGGAAGATTAACCATTGGGAATTGGGAATTGGGCATCGGGCATTGGGCATCGGGAATTGGGCATCGGGCATGAGTTAGTTGTTGATTATTATTATTTGTTTGTTGTTATTTGCTATTTGTTACTTGTTGGTTCTAATAACCAATTCTCCATGCCCGATGCCCGATGCCGGATGCCCAAAATTACTTTTCCAAGCGCACAGCGTACCACTGCAAAAATTTTCCCGGCCCGACATCTAATTCACAATAAGTATCAATTAAATACTTGGCTTGAGCTTCCACGCCCGATATTTTCTGTACGTCCTGCGGCAAATCTTCGTGTTCCTGGGCTAACACAGCTTTTAGCTTTTCTAATAGTTCCGCCGCAGTTAAAAAATGCTCTGGCTGGTTTGTTTCTAAGACCACAAAGGTGTCTTCGTCATACAGTGACATAGTTTCAAAGGTTGAGGTTAATTATTTCTAAAGTTTCGTGAAGTTAAGCGATCGAAAGTATAAACTCTTGATTACAACTTTTCAGCCCGGGCTCGATCGTGTTACAATTAAGCACCATCAGAATTCCTAGCGGATTACCGTTATTAACTTAGTTGTTAACCGAGTTCTCAACAGATCCGACACAGCATTTCTGAGGAGATTTGTCAAGTGCAAATTTGTCAAGTGTCAAATTGTCAAGAAATATTCGATCGGCTTTATCTAATTATAAGTGGCACTACACATTCCCATGATCACATCTTCCATTTCAACCCCAGTTGCGCGCAAGCCCTCTAAATCAGAAGGTCTGAAAGAACGGAGCAACTACTTACGAGAACCCGTTGCGACTGAACTGTTACAAGAAACTACCCACTTCACCGAAGACGGGATTCAGATTCTCAAATTTCACGGCTCGTACCAGCAAGACAACCGCGACAATCGAGTTAAAGGACAAGAAAAAGACTATCAGTTCATGCTCCGCACCCGCAATCCCGGCGGGTTCACTCCGCCGCAATTATACTTAGCCTTAGACAAGCTATCTGAAGAATACGGCAACCACACGATCCGGGTGACAACGCGCCAAGGTTTCCAACTGCACGGCGTGTTGAAAAAAAATCTTAAAGCAGTGTTTTCCTCAATTATTAAAAATATGGGGTCAACCTTGGGAGCTTGCGGCGACTTGAACCGCAACGTCATGGCACCGCCAGCACCATACAAAAATCGCCCAGAATACAAGTATGCGCTGCAATACGCTAACAATGTCGCCGATTTGCTGACACCGCAAACCGGTGCTTATTATGAAATTTGGTTGGATGGCGAAAAAGCTGTTTCAGCCGAGGAAGACCCCGCAGTCAAGGCCGCGAGACAGAAAAACGGCAACGGCACAATCTTTAGCGACGACAAAGAAGAACCGATTTACGGCAGCCATTATATGCCGCGGAAGTTCAAGTGTTCCGTTACCGTGCCCGGAGATAATTCAATTGACTTGTACTCTCAGGATTTGAGCTTGGTGGTAATTACCAATGAAGCTGGCGAGTTGCAAGGTTTTGACGTGTTTGCTGGTGGCGGTTTGGGCCGTACTCACAATAAAGAAGAGACTTTTGCGCGGGTTGCTGATGAGATTTGCTATGTTGCCAAGGATGAAGTTTACGATTTGGTCAAGGCAATTGTAGCAACCCAAAGAGATTTTGGCGATCGCACAGACAGACGGCACGCGCGGCTAAAGTACCTGATTAACGACAAAGGTGTACAGTGGTTCCGCGAAAAAGTAGCCGAATATTTTGGCAAGCCGCTAGAAGCCTTTAAACCGCTGCCTGAGTGGAAGTATTTGGATTTCTTGGGCTGGCACGAACAAGGCGACGGCAAGTTGTTTGTCGGCATTTCTGTGGATAATGGCCGAATCAAGGATGAAGGTTCATTTCAGCTAAAAACGGCTTTGCGGGAAATTGTGCAGAAGTACAACTTGCCGGTACTGGCGACGCCACACCAAAACGTGCTGATTTACGATATTTCGCCGGACATCAAACAGGAAATTCAGGGAATACTCGATCGATGTGGCATTCAGTCGGAAACTGCGATAGACCCCTTAGTGCGCTATGGGATGGCGTGTCCGGCAATGCCGACTTGCGGGCTGGCGATTACCGAATCTGAGCGCGTGATTCCGAGTATTTTAGAGCGGATTCGCGCACTTTTGACCAAAGTGGGCTTGAAAGACGAGCATTTGGTGGTGCGGATGACAGGTTGCCCAAATGGATGCGCCCGCCCTTATATGGCAGAATTGGGGTTTGTCGGGAGTTCGCCGGAATCCTACCAGATTTGGCTGGGCGGTTCTCCCGATCAAACGCGGCTGGCAAAAGCAATTGAGGAAAAGCTGCACGTCAAGGATTTTGAAGCTTTTCTGGAGCCGATTTTTGTTTATTTCAAGCAAAAACGGCAACCCAGCGAGAGTTTTGGCAATTTTTGCGATCGCGTCGGGTTAGAATCTATCCGTCAATTTGTAACCAACTACCAATCTGCTGACTCGATGACAACTGAGATTAATGAATTAGAAGTTACGTCTAGTAACGATGACGGGAACGACGCTGCCACTGCTACCGGTGGCAAAGTCCGCCGTCGAATTAGCGTCCGGGATGAAATCTACAACGAGCTCAAGGAAGAAGCAGCCCGTCAGGGCAAGCCGATTACACAGCTAGCTACAGAGGCAATTTCCACTTATTTAAAGAAGATTAAGGAGGAAGGATAAGCCGATTTTCAATTGTATTCAATAGACTTCTGGCAAAAGTAATATAAAGGCAGAGCATTTGCAGAAAAAAACTTGAATTTGTAAAATAATTCCAGTTGTAGATGCTTTGCCTTTATTCTTTCGTAGATAAAAGTCTGCGGTAGAAACCGATCCTATATAAACGAAATCCTAGCAGAGAGAAACTGAAAGAATAAACGAGGTATGAAATTACAAACCAAAAACCAATCTCCTCTCTTCCTCTCTTCCTCTGCGTTCTCTGCGTTCTCTGCGGTTAAATAAAAAATATATAAAAAGCAATCCAAAATCCAATGGCTCAAATACAAAGATTAGCAGTTACTCCCAGTCAAATTTGCGATCGCACAATCGACTTAACTAGAGAACAGCAGCATTATTTAAATCGAGTGCTACGCTTGCAAGCAGGCGATCAATTTATTGCGATGGACGGCCGAGGACATTGGTGGTCGGCCGTCCTCGAAGTGCGGGAAACCGGGTTATTTGCCTCAATAGCAGAGGAGATTGCGGAGAACAGGGAGCTACCCGTTGAAGTAACTTTGATGGCAGCCTTACCCAAGGGAAACGGCTTTGATGAAGTTGTCAGGCAGGCGGCGGAGTTGGGGGTGGCAAATATAGTGCCCGTGACGAGCGATCGAACTTTGCTCAAACCGAGTTCTCAAAAGGTCGATCGGTGGAAAAGAATTGCTGCGGAAGCGGCGGAACAGTCGGAACGTCAAATTGTGCCGACGATTTTAGAGCCTGTTTCCTTTGATATTGCTGTCAAAGATTGCGGTCAAAAACATCGATTTATTTGTGTAGCTCGCGGAGAAAATCGGCATTTGTGGGATTGTTTGGTCAGTTTAGAACCTCCTCACTCCCCCTTAATAATGGGGGAGCAAGATGGGGAAGAATTATCGATAGTAATAGCAACAGGGCCCGAGGGTGGATGGACTGACGGAGAGGTAGAAAGGGCGATCGAATTGGGTTTTGAAGCTGTTTCTTTGGGGAGTAGAATTCTGAGAGCAGTGACAGCACCCATTGTGGCTTTGTCTTTAGTTGGAGCAGCCTTTGAGAAGTGGTAATATCCACAAATCGCCTCTACCTTTGCCTTCATCCGCGTTAATCAGCGTTCATCTGCGGTTAAAAAATCATAAAATACGATCGCTGCAAAAAGCCTCCACCAAAAAAAAGATTTACTCTATTTAACAACTCTGATTTTACAGCTAACGGTCAAAACTACTGGTTCTACCCAGCCCGCTATCAAGACGTAGCAGTGCTTTTCTGTATCTCAAAACCAAACTTCAACTAACCTAAACCTCTAACAGAAAAACAAATACAAACCCAATTTATTGACAAAATAGCCCGAGACCCCAACAACAAAACAGCCTTTATAATCCTAGTCAGAGAAAGAAATGGCCCGCCCGGCCCCCGTCACAAATTACGGCTTAAAATTGAGCAATGTCGATCGCCCAAAACTCACCTCCCTTTCCATCCTCAAGCAGCGGGGAACCCTCAAAGACGGCCAATCCCCACAACACACATTTCAAGAACGGGCAGGTCAATCTATTACGATCGACCTCAAAAGCAGAGCATTCGACCACAACTCAACTTTAACTTATATTTATTTTCGCATTCACTCAACATCCCTCTCCACACCTCCGCGTTCATCCGCGTTCATCCGCAATCATCTGCGGTTAAAAAATCCAAATCTTAAATTTTCCCAACAGCCCAAAATCCCAAACAAAAAAAAAAGCGAAAATTGTTAACCAGTAGCGGAACCAACCAAACATCAGCCAAGATAGAAACAACGCCATTCCCGCAACCGCCATGACAGACATCAACCAAATAGCCGCCGCCCTAGAGGGTAAAGACTACAAACAAGCTGCCCAACTCATCAAACAACTGCAAAAAGAATCCCCCGAAAATCCGTGGGTGCAATACTACATCGGCCGCTACTACGAACTCACCAACAATCTCGAAAAAGCCCAAACAACCTACAAACAAATACTCCGCGACATCACCAACCCCAAAATAGTCTCCCAGACCCGCCAAGGTATTCAACGGATTGAAACCGCACAACAAAACCTCCGCCAACAAGCCATACAAACCGCCAAAAACGACCCCAGCAACCTCGAACCCGGACTCCTCATCCTCGAACCAGTTAGCCCCGAAAAGAAACCCGCAGCCGTACAAAATATCAGCAGAATCTTTAAAATCGACGCCTACACAACCCGGATGCAAATCCAAAGTCGCGGCTGGAGACTCTACAAAACAGGCCCCATTGGCGAACTCCGAATTTACGGTCAAGAACTCCTCAACGCCGGCATTCCCGTATTTTGGGCAACCCTAAGCGATATTCAAAAAATCCAAATCTTCCGAGTGCAACACTTCCAGTCTCTCACTTCCCCAGCCGTTGTTTGCAAAGATAAACTCTCACGACTCGGTGCGATCGAGTTTAACTGGTCAGAAGTTACCCAAAGAGTAGAAGGCTTGTTGCCGATGTTCATCGAAATCATGGACTACTCGCCCCACCGGCGAAAGGATCAATTTCGCCACAGAGAAATCAGGCAAGATTACGCTCAAATCTGCGACTTGCACATTCCCAGCAGAAACTGCATTCTGCGAATTTCCGACCAAAGTTACGAATTTCAACAAGGCGTTGACTTCACCCAAATTTCAGCAGATATCCCTGGTTTAGCCCATCCCAAAAACCAAAAATCCCGTTCCCAAAAATCTCAACAAATCCCTCAAAGTACCACCAGAATTAACTGGAATCGCTTACTTGAAATACTTGACCAAAAGCTTGACGTTACAGTTTGGTCAGAATTTACTTCATTTGCCGAGACAGCGATCGATTATACGCAGATGTTGAGCAAGATCGAATCTCATGTAGAGGTCGATCGCAAATCCGAAACTCCTTGGGATCCAGCTTTTCAGCTATACAGCGGATTAGCCTTTCTCAGAAACCAAGAAAATAGGGAATAGAACAAAGAGTTAAAATTAAAAATGAGTAATGCCATTTTTAAAATTTTAACGCCAGTATTTGGAATTATCCAATGCCCAATTCCCTATTATCAATTCCCAATTTCCTACTTCGTTTTCACCTGACGAGCCATTTCCCGGAAATTGTTCATGCTGGGACCCGGGCTCCGACGACTTCCAGTTGGTGTCGGCATTAAATTATTAGGAGCAAAAGTCCGAATAGGTTCAGCTTGACTCGGCGCTTTCCCGTTAGTTGCAGCAGCAGCAGGTATCTTAGCGGGTTCCGCATTATTAGCAGGAACGCTAGCGACTGGTTCCTTTTCTTTCTTAGACTTTTTCTCTACCTTAGCCTTCTTAGCCGGGTCTGACTTCTCAGACTTAACAGGCTCAACTTTTGCCGGTGCGCTCGCAACAGGCTCAGCCTTCTTGGCAACAACAGGCTCAGCCTTCTTGGCAGGCTCAACTTTTGGTGGTTCCTTCGCTCCAGATTCGCCCAAATCTAGGAAATATTCAGACTTTTTAAAGCCCAACAGTCTGCCGAGAAAGCCGAAAATACCGCCGAAGAAATTTTTGATAAAACCAAACATTACACTTACTCCTTTTGTTCTTTTAGAGAAATTTGTACAAGCTTGTCAACAAAGTTAGACTACGAGGTAAGGCAACTTTTGTCTATATTTCTTAATCAAAATTTACATTGTGCTGTATTTAAGCTACCTCATCAAAGCGAATTATAGGTATAAATACCAGCACTGCTTTGCACTTATTTACAATAATCTCAGAATTTGTTAGCGATTGCCACTAATTGCCGATCGTACCTCGATCCGATTCGCTAGCTGTCCTAGTAGCGGTAAAACTCCCTAGGGGAGTGATTTATGCTGTAATCAGCAAGCAATTTTCCAGCAAAATGAACAGTTCGCTCGATCGAAATCCCGTCATCCTGATACACGGCATCTGGGACACAAAGATAATTTTCAGCAAAATGTCGGCCCGCCTCACGCAACTCGGATGGTCAGTGCACAGCCTCAACCTCACCCCCAACGACGGCAGCCTCGGCCTCGACTTACTGGCCAAGCAACTCGCAGACTACATCAGTGAAACCTTCGATCCAGAACAATCTTTAGACATAGTAGGCTACAGCATGGGCGGCATCGTCAGCCGCTACTACGTCCAGCGGCTTGGAGGAATGAACCGCGTACAGCGTTTCATCACCATCTCTTCCCCTCACAACGGCACCCTCACCGCCTATTCCCTACGCCTACCAGGATACCTGGATATGCGCCCCGATAGTGGCTTGCTGCGCGATTTGAATCAAGATGTGACAATGCTCAAACGCATAAACTTTACATCAATGTGGACGCCATTTGACATAATGATTGTACCGTCGAACAGCTCCCAACTACCAGTAGGCAAAGAAGTTAAAGTCAACGTTTTGCTGCACCGCCAAATGGTGACCGAGTCCCAAAGTATTAACGCATTAGTTGAAGAACTAAAAGCACCTACTCAAAATAAAATTCCCACTTAAAAATGAATAGCAATTTCAGTCGCAACCCAGTCTTGCTCATTCACGGAATCTTCAGAAAATCGGGAATTTTTTACAAAATGTCTGCCTACCTCACCCAACTGGGATGGTCAGTCTACACCCTCAATCTCTCGCCCCATTGGGGCAACGCCAGCATAGACGAATTAGCCCAACAAATAGCAGATTATATAGACAAAACCTTTGGGCCAGAACAGCATCTAGATATAGTAGGATTGAGCATGGGCGGTTTAGTAACTCGCTACTACGTGCAAAGGTTAGGCGGCATTAACCGAGTGCAGCGCTTTATTGCCATATCTTCTCCTCACAGCGGTACTTGGATGGCTTACACTCTCTGGGGAAAAGGCTGCATCCAAATGCGTCCGGGCAGTGCTTTTCTGGAAGATTTAAATCGAGATGCTGCCTTGTTGGAAAAGCTCAATTTTACTTCGATTTGGACAGATTGGGATTTCATCATCGTACCGGCTTCTAGTTCCCAAATATCGGCTGCCAAAGAAGTAAAATTGTCCGTATTCGCCCATGCCATGATGGCGAGGCATTCCAGCAGTTTAAAAGCTGTGGCTGAAGCACTGTCAGAACCATTGAAAATTAATAACTAACTTATAGGGTGCGTCAGCAGAGAGTTTTTTTTATATAAAATAACACTCTTCTGACCCACCCGAATCACGACTAAAAATTTGAGACCCTAGTTTAAGCTTCCCGATTCATCTGTAGAGCCCATTCTTCAATTGTTCAATTCTTCAATCTAAACACGACGAAAAATTTTAGGCCCTAGTTCAAGCTCCCCGATTTATCTGTAGAGCCAATTCTAAAATCTAAAATCTAAAATCTAAAATCTAAAATCTAAAATAGCCTGACCCTAAGAGGCTACTACTAAACTGTATCGCCAACTTCAGCGTATTCGCTGCGGCCAAAAATTGCTTCAGCTTCACAGTAATACTTGAACTCCAGTATATTGTGGAAAGGGTCTTCTAAGAAGAAAGTGCGGTGCTCTGTAGGCAAACCGACAAATCGCCGTCTCGGTTCTTGATAGAAATTTAAGTTGTTTTGCTGGGCTTTTTCTAGCAACCGTTCCCAGTCAGCTTCGTTTGTAAAAATTAACCCAAAATGCCGGGGATAGATGCCTCGCTGAGGTGTCAAAGGTTCGTGGCTGACGTGGGCGACAATTTGATGACCGCACAGACCCATAATCGCAGAATTCGGCGATTCGCGACCTAGTTCGCAGCCGAGCCCGTCTACATAGAACGCTTTTGTTTGGGCAATATCGGTCACGGGGAAGGCAAGATGAAATAAGACTTGGCTCATCAGAAAAATGGGTTTGAAACCCCGTCCTTACAGGACGGCTTTACAGGGAACGTGGTAAAATGTCCGGCATGGAAAAAGCCTATCGCTACCGCTTCTATCCCACCACCGAGCAAGAATCACTTTTGCGACGGACTTTGGGCTGCGTTCGACTGGTATACAACAAAGCGCTGGCTGCCCGTACAGAGGCTTGGTACTCTCGTCAAGAACGAGTTGATTACCTTCAAACCTCCTCCATGCTGACAAGTTGGAAAAAAGAGCCAGAGCTTGATTTTCTTTCGGAGGTGAGCTGTGTCCCCCTGCAACAGGGACTCAGACATTTGCAAAAGGCGTTTACTAACTTCTGGGCCGGTCGTGCTAAATATCCCAACTTTCAGAAAAAGCATCACGGCGGTAGCGCTGAATTTACTAAGTCTGCTTTCCGATGGAAAGACTCTCAAGTATTTCTGGCTAAATGCTCCGAACCTTTGCCGATTAGGTGGAGCAGGCAAATCCCTCCTGGATGCAATCCATCCACCATTACGGTCAAACTGGATGCACAAGGACGATGGTTTGTCTCCTTGCTGGTAGATGACCCTACCGTCAAACCGCTGCTCAAAACCGATAAAGCAGTTGGTTTGGACGTTGGGATCACCAGTCTGATTGCTACCAGTGACGGCAATAAGATTGCTAACCCCAAACACTTTAAGCGGCTGCACAAGAAGCTGAGGCGGGCGCAAAAAGCCTTGTCTCGGAAACAGAAAGGAAGCAACAACAGGCACAAGGCGCGACTTAAAGCAGCCAAAATACACGGGCAGATAGCGGATGCTCGCAAAGATTTTTTGCACAAGCTGACAACTCAACTGGTGCGCGAAAACCAAACGATAATAGTTGAGGATTTGGCTGTCAAAAATATGGTCTTGAACCGCAAACTGGCACAAGCTATTTCTGACGCTAGTTGGGGTGAACTGACCCGACAACTTACCTATAAATGCCATTGGTACGGTCGGGAACTGGTAAAAATTGACCGCTGGTTTCCCAGCTCTAAAAGATGCGAAAACTGCGGGCATATTGTTGAGAAAATGCCGTTGAGTGTCAGGGAGTGGGAGTGTCCTAATTGTGGGATGAACCATGACCGAGATTTGAACGCGGCTAAGAATATTTTGGCGGCAGGGCTTGCCGTTGCAGTCTGTGGAGCGAACGTAAGACCCGATAGAGAATCTTCTAAAAGGCAGTTGCGAAAAACCCGTCTCGGGGACAGAAACAGAAACCTAAATCGTGAGGTTTGGGAATCTTAGCCCTTATAGGGCGGGGTGGATGTCAAGGAGGTACTAAATGCAGAATTCAGAATTGTTGTTTAATTATTTATCTTGGTCTAATCCTTGGTTGGTGGCGATCGCCCTAAATACAGTTTTACTCGCGATCGCCACCATTGCTCCTAAAAAATTGCTTACGGACGCTGGCCAATTTCACGCCTGGGTATTGGGCGTCCTCATCTGGGGCTGTTTGGGATGGCAAGGCTATGCTGTGGTGATGTTTTACTTTCTGGTCGGATCGGGAGTTACCCGCATCGGCAAAGCCCAAAAAGAAGCTGAAGGCATAGCCGAAAAGCGTTCAGGCGCCCGAGGTCCAGAAAATGTCTGGGGTTCGGCTTTAACCGCTACTATGAGCGCTTTGGGAGTTTTGGCATTATCTATTCTAGGAGAGACAGGCAAGATGTCTGTGCCACAAGATGTTATTTCCCTGTTATTGCTGGGTTACGCGGCGAGTTTTTGCACCAAACTTTCCGATACCAGCGCCAGCGAAATCGGCAAAGCTTACGGTTCGCGGACTTTTTTGATTACCACCTTGCAGCCTGTACCTAGGGGTACGGAAGGGGCCGTAAGTTTGGAAGGAACAATCGCAGGTATTGTCGGCTCGATTCTGATTGCGCTTTTGAGTTGGGCTGTCGGTTTAATTGACTTGACAGGAATTGTTTTTTGTGTTATTGCAGCTTTTATTGCCACGAACATCGAGAGTGTGATTGGGGCGACGGTGCAATCAAAGTTTGAGTGGCTGACCAACGAGGTAGTAAATTTTTTCAATACACTCATAGGGGCGATCGCTGCGATCGTTTTAGCTGCGACCTGGAAAGCTTTTTTAGCTTAGTTAATCCTGGACGCATTCGCCACCCAAGAAACCGGGTTTTTTACGATAATTCAAGGCATTTACCCAGTATTTTTAGAGAAAAACCCGGTTTCTTCCTCCCGGGTTATTAGTGATTAACTATTAGTCATTAGTCTCAAGCAATCAACTCATGACTAATGATTAATAACTAATCAAACTAAGCGTCGTCTTGCGGTCCAAAAACCATTTGTACAATCATCGTCGGTTCGCCCCGCTTGTGATAGCGATCGGCCCAATTGCGAATAATCTCATCTAATTCCTCAACGGCTTGGTCGAGGCGTTCCGGCGGAATATCCAAAGTCTCCATAATTCGCATCACCTTCGGTTGTTTTTCCGCCCAATCCTTCATCAGCCGGAAATATCTAGCCGTATCCTCCACCATAGTAAATGTCCGCTCTTCTTGCTCTGCCGGAGAGTAAGTAGCGCGGCTGAGGGCATAAAACGGCATTCCCCAAGGAGAATCAATGCGAGTCACTGTCCCAGAATAGATCAAGCGGCGCTTGATGTGTTCTGCTAGAGCTTCGCTCAAAGGCATTCGCCTTTCCGGAGACATATCTTCTTGCGATCGCCTGTGCAGAAACTCGATCAACTCCATAAACTGAAAAGAATTAATCAGTTGAGCGTCAGGCGGATTAGGAGGAATCTTGCTTTCGAGATATTTTTTTTCATCTGCAGTCAAGCTGTTTCCCGGAATGCGAGGGCGTCCCGGCAACCAAGGATACTGTTCCAGCCAGACATAAGGAAACTGAATCAAATATCTAGGTTCTTGGGAACCCAACATTTTCAGCAATTTTCCCTTAGTCAGAGCTTCCCGGACTTCTTCAACAATCACCTTCACCCGTTTAGGCTCAATGTGATGCAAGTGTCCGGTCATCCGCAGATTGTGGTCCTGCTCCATATAAGTCATATAAATGGCACACTTAGCCGCCGTTGCGGCCGCGTCTAGAAACGCCCCGTGCCTGTGCCCACTGGTTCTCATGGCGCTAAACGCCAGATATAGCATGATCTGATCCATTGCACTAGGGCTGAGGCTTTTGACCAGATCCAAAGAGTCATTTTTCATCACTATCCCCGAAATAGCCAAACTGGGAGGCATCTTGTGGTCCTCCTTTAAATTATTGCGAGAGCGCCGAATCAAGCATAGCCGACTGTCGCCGGAAAGCTTGCCAGCTACCCTAATATTCAGGTTAGTTAATTTCCCTGAGGTAACAGGGGCATGGGCTTAAAGGCTATCCACACCGCATAAGTGGTTCTTATTGGTGGCGAATTTAAGTAGATTGCTGCACCCTCTGCGCTGACAGTTTACCTATATATAAGTTAGTTATCGCACGTTAATTATAGTGCAGGGGTTGAAAATTAAACCCCACCTGTGGTGGGGAGAACGTAAATAACTGTTGCGAGCCCAGGAATGTGAGGCGACTCGGAGCTGATAATTTTTGAATAGTCATGAATGGCGAGACCCGGTTTCATCGACTAACATAAGGTGTGGAGGGTGAGGGATATCGGTTAAAAAACCCGGATGCTCCCTGGGCTGTGGGTAATTCCTGTTTAATTGAAGCGTTTTCAATACAAAACCGCCACATACTAGAATGTATCTCTAGGTAGATGGCGGTTCGCGGTTTATATGCTATTCTCAATTAGACAAAAAACAATCTCCTAATAACTGTCAACAAAAAGTGCAGTTGTCGCTTAACCTAAAAAACTAGAATCCGAGAAAATCCGATCGGTCGAATGAACGGCCCGAACCAAGTCAGTTGTGAAAATCGCTTGCGTCCAGTACCATTAAAAATTTTGTAGCGGATGAGTGTCAACAGTAGGCTGGGTAAAATTCCTGCGTCCGCTGCCCCTTTCAGGACCGCGCTCGCGCTTTTGCTGAGTTTGGGCGGATAACATATATTCGGCGGTGGCAGTTTCGAGGCTTGGGAGTGAAGTTTCAAAAGCTTGAGCGGCATTGGCACTCAAGGTAATGCCCAACAGGCTCAGTAAAGCAATTGCAGTGTAGGTTTGCATGGGTAGTATCCGTGTCAGTGTCTATTACCTGATACGGACTTGCCCCGATGTATCAGGATAGATATTTGTAAAATTTTCGGATCTTTGCAAAAAACCACAAAAAACGAACGGCAAGCCGAAAGCGAGCTGGACTTTAGTCTGCTCTCTGGCAAGCGACACTCCTAGACTTCAGTCCCCGTGTCGCTTTCTACAAGTCAATATAAAGTGTTATCGAAAATTGGGGTCTAAAACCCCCTCCTTCTAGGACGGCTTTATCCTAGAAGGTAAAGAAGTCGGGATAGGGCATTGCCACGACAAAGATTTTGGACGTGGAGGGAGAGTAAGACTACTCCGGTAGCTTCACCCTGTGACAGGTCAAGAATCACCGCAGGTTCGATCGGGCGGTGAGTATGTCAAAATCGACCCATACCACAGGTAGAATAACCGCGAGCATCGATTGGATAACCAACCCCAAAAAGACTGGCTAGGAAATAATAATGGCGCTTTGGGCGACGAGAACCACGATAAATATGAGGAAGGGTAGCCAACGCGCACCCATACCAGAAAAATCCAAAACTTATTAATTAGGTGTACCGTGCGGCACAGGGAATAGAAGTGATTCTGGCGATTCTTGGGGAGCTCGGCCCTAGGCGGGCTGTTTAAATGAGGGTCAAGACTTGGTTTAATTAAACGGGTTTTAGGTCTAAGTATGGCCGAAAGGATAGACAGTTTAAAGGTCTATCAGTGCAACCTTGCAATCGAACGTGGCTTGGGCCCGCTTGAGTGTCAACTCTTCAATTCAACTGATGCCGACAGCAGCCAAGCACCGGCAAAATTCAGCCTGCCCCATACTGTCAGAGGCTTTTCGGTTTCGCAACTCTGTAAAAATCTGTTGGTTTCCGAGTCCAAAGTCACGAGTTGCCAAGTTTGACCGGCTAAGGATGCGGGACTTGTCAGCGTTAGTGTCCAGTCTTGTTCGCCGAGGCGGCGGAAAATGCCGGAAAATTGGCTGTGGGTATTTGCTGTTTGACTGCTTTTTTTCTCTACTGACTCCTGACATTCGCCGCTGGCGGGATATGCTTCAGGTCGGGAGAGATAATAGCGCTGCCAGTCGAGCCAATCCGATCGCCCCCGTGTCAAATTAAATAAAGGAATAACCGCCGCACTCGCCTGGGAATCTTGCAGCAAAGCTTCTTGCAAAACTCTCACCGACAACTCCCGCGGCTGACATCCAGATTCCGCGCACAAAGCCGCCGCCATCCCCGCCGCTTGTCCAATATTCATTACCGTCGGTTGCAAGCGAGTTGCACCGTTGGCGATGTGAGAGACGGAAATATTTTTTTCGCAGACTAGCAAACCGTCTGTACTCGCAGGAATTAGCGCGCTGTAAGGAATGGTAAAGGGAGTTCCCGTCCAGCGGCCACCCCAGCGGATCGATTTTGGCTGCAAGGGAATGTCGCCACTGGTGTAGTGGTGGTCATTAGCGTAGTTGCCGATAGCCACCGCGGAGCAAATTCCCTCGGCATTGATTGGTAACGAAGCTACTTTTCCACCGACAATAGGCAAAATATCTTGTTCTGTGACTGTACTTATCCCTCGCAAGCGGCGACTTTCTCGGTAGTAAGGATGTAAGGCGAAGGAAGGAAGAAGGGAAGAATTTTGTTGATTTTCGATCTTTGAAATCGGGAAAATGTTCTTTGCTAAGCCGTAGCGGGGGCCTAGTTGGGTTTGAATGCAGCGGGCGAAACTTTGAGTGTGCCACAGACTTTCTTGGAGGAATTCTTGTCGAGATGCTTCAGATTTAATGAGTCGATCGACTCCTTCACCATAATCATTACCTCGAATCGGCCAATTAATCATCAACAATCCACCCGGAAGCCTGCCGTAATTGAGAAATTGTTCGGGAGTGTAACCGTCCCAAGCACCCGTAAATCGATCGGGATTGTCAAGAGGCGGCGCGGGAATTTCTGGCGCCACCGCAGATAAGCCAAAATCCTGCATAATTGCCACCCAAGTCGGAGCTTGCACCGAATAGCGCTCTGTCAGAGCATTAGAAGCAGCCGGCGCGCTGGGTTCTCCCCACTCGGCTTGAAATTCCCAACCCCAGCGGTGCCCAACTTCCGCTAAAGCCAGCAAATCTCCCAATTCCGTTGCATCCAAAGTGATTTTGGCCGAAACCGTAAAATCTGCAAACCGGACGCCAGAAATGCGAGATCCTTCCAATAGCATATCTTGCGCAGTTTGTCCAAAAATCCATTGCAAGTTCGGCAAACATTTAACCCAATCAGCGAAAATTTCAGCACCGATGCGGGGATCGTAAGTAAAAAAACTGACCCAGCCCCAATCCAAACCTCCCGGCTGTCGCTGCTGCAGTTCCCGGAGAAACGCGCCCCACAAACCGGTTTGAAAAGCTGCTAATTCATTACCATCGGGGGCCGAAACGCCAGCGGAAGTCAGCATTCCTCCCAGCCAGGGGAATTCGCTTACTAAAATAGTTTTGGCACCTCGGCGGGCTGCTTGCACGGCTGCAGCGGTGCCGCCGGTGCCGCCACCGACTACCAAAACATCTGCTTTGAAAACGGAAGACATAGGCAATACCATTTTAGATTTTAGATTTTAGATTTTAGATTGCGAAGGGATCAGTAAGGTGATGGGTGCGCTACGGATAGATGTTCGGCGTTTGTTATCGCCTATTGAATGTAAGGGTACACAGGCGGCGCACCCTACGGATTTTAAAATTACCTCTTTCTCCTCTTCCCTCTTCCTCTGTGTCCTCTGTGTCCTCTGCGGTTAATAAAAAAAATTAGTTATTGTGAAAGTCAGATCGCATCTCAAATCAAAAAGAATCAGAAAATGGGGAACCGAGACAGTAAAATAATACGTCGCGTAAATTCCCCACTATTCACTACTAACCAAGCAATTGAAAATGGAAAAAGGTTTTATATTGTGGTTTACCGGGCTGAGCGGTTCCGGCAAGACAACTCTCACCAAAGCTATCGAACCCGAATTGAAGGCAAGAGGTTGCAAAGTTGAAATATTGGATGGAGATGTCGTTCGCACCAACTTGTCAAAAGGTTTGGGATTTAGCCAAGAAGACCGAGATACTAATATTCGGCGGATTGGATTTGTAGCTCACCTGCTGAGCCGCAATGGAGTAGTCGCAATGACCGCAGCTATTAGCCCCTACAGATCAATTCGCGACGAAATTAGAGCAATGGAGCCAAATTTTGTTGAAGTATATGTCACAGCGCCGTTAGAAGTGTGCGAAGGTCGCGATGTCAAGGGGCTATACGCTAAGGCCAGAGCAGGAGAAATTAAGGGTTTTACGGGAATTGACGATCCTTATGAAGAACCGGTCAATCCTGAAATTATTTGTTACACAGAGCGAGAAAGCGTGGAAGAGAGTGTTAAAAAAGTTCTGACCAAGTTAGAGCAGTTGGGTTACATTTGAGGTTGACAGGGTTGGATGAGGATAAAGGCAAAAAGCGATGGTGGTGAAAAGTTATTGGCCGGGCGTGCAACTTGAGAAAAAATCTCACCCTTGTGTCCCCTTCGCGGAGAGTCCAAGGGAAGACTTTCTCCCGTTTCCTGCAAGGAGAGGATTTGAGGGAGACGTTTCCAGAAAAAGCTGCAAGCTGGGTTATTGGGCAAGCAATGCTGTCAAAAGTTTAATGATTCAAAGTTTAACAGTGTCAGTGCTGGTGGCGGTGGTGGGTTCATCTCCTGCTGCAGCCCAGTTTTTGCCTCCTCCTCCTCCTGCTTCGGGTTCTCCTGTTCCTGTACCGGTACCTCTAGCACCGGGATTTCAGGGATTTGGGGCAAGTGCACCTTCAAGTGTACGATCGGAAGTTTACACTTTGGGAGCGGGCGATCGTATTCAAATGGACATCTTCAACGTCCCGGAATACAGCGGCCCCAACGGTCAACACCAAGTACAGGCCGACGGTTCCCTGAGTTTGCCGTTAATTGGCAGCGTTTCGGTGTACGGGATGACCTTAGAACAAGCTTCTAATGCTGTTAAAGACCGATACGGCAAATACCTCAAACGTCCTTGGATTACCCTCAAACTGCTAGCGCCGCGTCCTTTGCAAATTGCGATCGCGGGCGAAATTAACCGCCCCGGAGCTTATACAATATCCTCAGCAGCAGGCCCCGGAGGCACAGCAGAGCAAATGGGAACTCAAATGCCGACAATATCGCGGGCTCTGCGAATGGCCGGCGGAATTACGCAGTCAGCAGACGTGCGGCAAATCAAAATCCGCCGCCCCCAGCGCAACGCAGCGGAACAAATTATTAGTGTGGATTTGTGGGAATTATTGCAAAACGGCGATTTGCGGGCCGATATGACTTTGCGCGACGGCGATACTATATTTATTCCCACTGTAACTAGCCTTAACCGCCAAGAAGCACCGACTTTAGCAGTAGCTAACATTACCGGACAAAGCACTCAACCAATTAATATTGCTGTGGTGGGCGAAGTAACTCGCCCCGGTACTTATACTTTGGCAAAAGATGTTCAAAGTAGGGTACAAGAGAATGAAATGGGTGCAAATTCTGGTTTGTTTGCTGCCAGCGAAACAAACGGCGGAGAAACTATTGTGCAGCAAACTGTAACGAGGGCAATTAAAATGGCGGGCGGCATTACGCCGATAGCTGATATCAGACAAATACAAGTTCGCCGCCTGACGCGGGCGGGTACAGAACAAATTATTAATGTGAATTTGTGGCAACTTTTGGAAGGGGGAGATGTATCCCAAGATTTAGCGCTGCAACAGGGAGATACGGTAATCGTTCCCAAAGCCGAAAATCTCGATACAGCCCCAAATGAACAAGTTGCTAATTCTAATTTTTCACCGGATACGATTAAGGTGAACATTGTCGGAGAAGTCGTGAAACCCGGATCGATTGCTATGGTGCCCAACACTACTTTAAATCAAGCGCTGGTAGCAGCGGGAGGTTTTAATAAAGCGCGGGCCCAAATGGATTCGGTGGATTTAATTCGCCTCAATCCTAACGGCACTGTTTCGCAGCTAACTGTTAAGGTTAATTTTTCCGCAACAGCAAATGAAGAAACTAATCCCAAACTGCAAAATAATGATGTAATTATGGTAAGGCGATCGGGCCGCGCTACGTTCTCGGATAATGTAGGCGGGACTCTCGCTCCTTTAAGCCCGCTGTTAGGAATATTTCGGTTGTTCAATATTTTTCAGTGATTTGAAGAGACTAGCATTAAGGTCTCATAAACCCGCTTTCTAGAAAAAAATTCGGTTGGCTAACGAAATATCTAGGAATCAACCGGGTTTCTGAAACGGCGCCAACGGTACAGACGGTTAAACTAATAAGTTGTAGAAATCAAATGAAACCAGGGAAAAGATCTCAATTAGCACTGTTTAATAACCCTAAAAAAACCGCCGATCTGCAAAAAATATCTTCCGTGCTTTATGAAGAAGATCAATTTTTAGGCAGAGACCAAACAGAGGAAGAAGAGTTAAGTTTTTGGGAAGTTTGTCGCAGTCGCTCCATCTTAGTCATCGGCGTAGCAGCTGCAGTGACTACCGGGGTTTTTGCCTGGACACTGAATCAGAAAAGCGAGTACGAAGGGCGCTTTCAATTATTAGTAGAACCCGCAGTTACGCAAAATACTTTAGCCAAAATATACTCCGGTGAGCTGAAAGTGCAACCAGCGGTTCCCGCAACGACAGAAAATGCCGGTTTTGACTACGAATCGCAAATTCAAGTTTTGCAAAGCCCGCAAGTAATGTCGCCGATTATTAAACAGTTGCAGGCTAAATATCCAGAAATAAATTACAACTACCTCTTGAACCAAAAAGCCGATAATTTGCCGTTTTCTCAGGAAACCAGGCTGTCAATTAATCGCTTCAAAAATACCAAGATTATCGAAGTTAGATATCGGGATTATGACCCTAAAAAAATTCAGTTTGTTTTGGAAAAAGTTGCGCTAGGCTACCGCAACTACAGCGTGCAAGATACCACAACTCAAATTAGTCAGACTCTGGATTTTGTGAAATCGCAAATTCCCAACCAGCAAAAGCGCCAACAAGCTCTGCAAACAGAAATTCAAAAGTTGCGGCAGCAATACAATTTCATCGACCCGCAAATTCAAACCCAACAACTGGCGCAGCAAATCAGCCAACTTCAAACGCAAAGATTGGACGCGCAAACGCAGCTAAATCAGCAGAGATTGCTCTATTCCAATCTGCAAAATCAGCTCGGACTGAACCAGAAGCAAGCGCTGATGGCCTCGGCTCTGAGTCAAGCTCCCCGCTATCAAGGGATGCTGACTCAATTGCAGCAATTAGAAGGGCAAATTGCGATTAACTCGGCTACGTTTACAGACGAAACTCCGCAAATGCAATTGTTGCGAGAACAGCGCAAAAACCTAATTCCTTTATTGAAGAAAGAAGCCCAACAGGTTCTGGGAACTGATTTGGCTAAGGTAAATTCGCAAGTGCTGGCTTTTCAAGATCCGGTGCGGATTAAGTTAATTGAGCAGTTTATTGGTTCTGCTAATTTAATTCAGGTGCTGGGCGTGCGGAATCAAGTTTTGGAACAAGCTGCTAAGCAGTTGAATCAATACTCTCAAGGATTACCGGTGATTTTGCGGCGCTATTCGGATTTGCAGCGCGAGTTGGATTTAACTAACAATACGCTGAAGGGTTTGCTGGCAAAACAGCAAGCTTTGCAGCTTGAATCTGTGGGTAAAAAAGAGGTGGCTTGGGAAGTTATTGCTAAGCCGGAAATTCCGCGCTACAAAAATGGCGAGTTGATGGCTGTTGCTCCGATTATGCCTTTGAATTTGGCTTTGGGGGGATTGGCTGGTTTGCTGTTCGGTATGCTGGCGGCGCAGTTGGCGGAACGGTTTAATAATAAAACGGTGTTCCAAACTCCGGAGGATGTCAAACATTCGATTCGGCTGCCTTTGTTGGGGGTGATTCCTGCTAGCGATAAAATTTTGAGACTTCCTCCTGCTGAGACAAGTTCGGTGGATGTGGCAAGTTCGCCGATGCCGACGGATGCTTTTCAAGAAGCTTTTCGATCGCTCAATGCTAATATTCGCTTACTAAACGTTGATACTCCGATCAATTCTTGTGTAATTACTTCTTGTCAAGTAGGTGACGGCAAGTCTACTGTCGCAGTAAATCTGGCGCGGGCGGCGGCTGCAATGGGGCAGCAAGTGCTGTTGGTGGATGGGGATTTACGGCGCCCGCAGGTACACGAAATGCTGGGTTTACCGAATTGGCAAGGCTTACACAATGTGATTGCTGAGGATGTGGATGTGCAACAGGTGATTGTGCGATCGCCCCACGATGAAAATTTGTTTGTGTTAACTTCCGGTCCGGTTCCTCTCGATCCCACAAAGGTGCTTTCTTCGAGAAAAATGCAGCATTTAATGGCAGCTTTGTCAAGTCATTTTGACTTAGTTATTTACGATACTGCGCCGCTTTTAGGTTTGGCGGATGCGAATTTGTTGGCGGCTCACACTAACGGATTGATGCTGGTAGTAGGTCTGCATCAAACTGAGCGGGAGGCGCTGGTGTTGGCTTTTGAAGATTTGAAAATGGCGGGGATTCCGCTGTTGGGAATGGTGGCGAATAACGATAAGGGCAGCAGGTATTACTATCAGTCTTACGTGCAGGATTACGTTCAGGAAAAGTCTGTTTGAGGGAGAGGAATTGAGAAATGTATAGTGGAACAGGCATCTTGCCTTTTAAGCGAGAATGCTGCAAGATGTCTGTTTTAATTTTTAACTTTGGATCGCAGTCTCGCTCCCCCTGGCATCCCCCTAAAAAAGGGGGGCTTTAAGAGATGATTCGGAGCTGGAAATCGCTGCATAGAGTCAAACTTTCGTCTCTCTCGCTTGAGACTAAGACATCCAGTTGAAAAACGAATTTTCTTAAGATTTGCGATCGAGACTCTGGACTATAATTAAAAGTAGAGAGTTTTAAACAAATCACCAAAAAGCTGGGTTGAAGCCCCGTCCTTCTAGGACGGCTTTAATTCCGGAATTTGTTTTTTTAGTTTCCCGGATTGTTTGATCCGTTGTGGTCTACTATAGTAGATTGCTGTAGAATTAGATTGCAAGTAAAACAAACATCTACGTGTTGAAACACTCTAGTATCGGAGAAATCCCGGCACAGTGAGCCACTGCACTCCTTAAGGAGTAGTAAGCCTGTATAACTGACAAATAATGGCAGAGTGTGAAGCGTACCTAACTGGCTTTGTGATGGACTATGAAAGCAAACATAATTTAAAAGTAAGCGCAATTGCAGCACCTTTTGGGTAGTTGTTTTGAGCGTGTAGAGGTGCTTTGACAACGCCTTTGAGAGTTCTCGGATTCATTCAAGAATCCCCGCACCTGATAGTCGGGGAGTGTCAAGACACTTGCAAATTCGCAAGACCTGAAAGAAAACGTGGCTGGTAAATTCCCATTTTGTAATACATTGATACAACTCCCCGCCTAGGTTGAAAACTAGAGGGGAGTTTTGTGTTTTTCAGGCAGGAGATTAAACAATGGCTATTGCTACTATCAACCCGGCAACGGGAGAAACGCTGAAAACTTTCGAGGCGATGTCCTCGGAGGCAATAGAAGCTAAGCTGGAATTAGCACAGCAAGCTTTTAACAAATACCGCCACCTGCCGTTTGAGCAGCGAGCTCTGTGGATGCAGAAAGCGGCAGACATCTTGGAGCGCGATCGCGAAATTTACGCTGAAATGATGACCCTGGAAATGGGCAAAACGCTCAAATCTGCGATCGGCGAAGTGGAAAAATGCGCCTTAGTTTGCCGCTATTACGCCAAAAATGCGGCTCAATTTATGGCAGACGTACCGGCAACCACTGACGCTAGCAGCAGCTTTGTCCGCTACCAACCACTAGGGGCTATTTTAGCCGTCATGCCGTGGAATTTCCCATTTTGGCAAGTTTTTCGGTTTGCGGCGCCGGCGCTGATGGCGGGCAATGTCGGCTTGCTCAAACACGCTTCCAACGTGCCGCAGTGCGCTTTGAAAATAGAGGAAATTTTCACGGAGGCGGGCTTTCCCGAAGGAGTTTTTCAAACTTTGTTAGTGGGCGCCGACAAAGTAGCTGATATCGTTGCGGACGATCGCATCAAAGCAGCAACCCTCACTGGCAGCGAACCAGCAGGTGCTAGTTTAGCAGCAAATGCGGGCAAAAACTTGAAAAAAGTTGTACTGGAATTAGGAGGAAGCGACCCCTTTATAGTGATGCCCAGTGGTGATTTAGCAGCAGCTTTATCAACTGCTGTGACCGCGCGGATGCTGAATAACGGTCAATCTTGCATCGCGGCCAAACGCTTTATTTTAGCAGAAGATATCGCCGACGAATTCATCAAAGGATTTGTCGAAAAATTTGAGCAATTAAAAGTAGGCGATCCGATGTTGCCCGAAACCGAGATCGGCCCTTTAGCTACTCCCGCCATCCTCAAAGACTTGGACAATCAAGTGCAAACTTGCATCCAATCGGGAGCAAAACTTCTGACAGGCGGCCGCCCATTGTCAGAGAATGCCGGCAATTTCTACTTGCCAACTATTCTGGCAGAGATTCCCCCGGATGCTGCTGCGCGTCAAGAAGAGTTTTTCGGTCCTGTAGCTTTAGTATTCCGGGTTGCAGGCATCGATGAGGCGATCGAACTGGCAAACAGCACATCTTTTGGCTTGGGTGCGACGGCTTGGACTACAGTAAGAGAAGAGAGCGATCGGTTTATTTCCGAACTAGAAGCAGGCGCCGTCTTCATCAACGGCTTAGTAAAATCAGACCCCAGGTTGCCCTTTGGCGGCATCAAACGCTCCGGTTACGGACGCGAATTGAGCATCCAAGGAATACACGAATTCGTCAACATTAAAACAGTGTGGGTAAAATAAGTAAAACTCGATACACTGCTCGTAAAAATATTAATTAATCTGCGTTAATCCGCGTTTGTCTGCGGTTAAAAAAATTAATCTAGTATTTTTACGAGAATTTGACCAAGATAAAAAATCCACACTTACAGAGGAAAAGAACGGAAATGAACACTGCTCAACTACTCGTAAAATGTTTAGAAAACGAAGGAGTGGAATACGTCTTCGGACTCCCAGGCGAAGAAAATTTAGAAGTTCTAGAAGCCCTGAGAAACTCTTCAATTAAATTTATTACTACTCGTCACGAACAAGGCGCCGCCTTCATGGCAGACGTTTACGGCCGCCTCACCGGCAAAGCAGGCGTTTGTTTGTCCACCTTGGGGCCGGGCGCAACTAACTTAATGACAGGAGTTGCTGATGCCAACTTAGACGGCGCTCCTTTAATAGCAATTACCGGACAAGTCGGTACAGACAGAATGCACATTGAATCGCACCAATATTTAGATTTGGTGGCCATGTTTGCACCTGTTACTAAGTGGAATGCTCAAATTGTCCGACCCAGCACGACGGCAGAAATTGTCCGCAAAGCCTTTAAAGTAGCTCAAAGTGAAAAGCCGGGAGCAGTTCATATTGACTTGCCAGAAAACATCGCAGCAATGACTGTTGAAGGACATCCGCTAACCAAAGACAACCGCGAAAAAACTTTTGGGGCTTACCAAAGCCTGAATAAAGCGGCTGTGGCAATTTCCAAGGCAAAAAGTCCTCTGATGTTAGTAGGAAATGGCACTATCCGCGCTAATGCCAGCGAGGCTTTGACACAATTTGCTACTCGATTGAATATTCCTGTAGCTAATACTTTTATGGGCAAAGGGGTAATACCTTACACTCATCCTTTGGCACTTTGGACGACGGGATTGCAAAAACGGGATTACATTAGCTGTGCTTTTGAAGAAACGGATTTAGTGATTGCTGTTGGGTACGATTTGATTGAATATTCCCCGAAAAAGTGGAATCCAAACGGGGAAATCCCGATTATTCATATTGGATCTCTGCCAGCAGAAATTGACAGCAGTTATATTCCTCTGGTTGAAGTTGTGGGGGATATTTCTGATTCCCTCAATGAAATTTTGCAGCGTGCCGATCGCATGGAGAAAGTAGACCCTTTTGTTAAACAATTGCGGGCGGATATTCGCGCTGGGTACGAACAATATGCAGCCGACGACGGTTTCCCGATCAAGCCGCAAAAACTCATTTACGATTTGCGGCAAGTCATGGGCCCGGAAGATATTGTGATATCTGATGTGGGAGCTCACAAAATGTGGATGGCGCGGCACTATCATTGCGATCGCCCGAATACGTGTTTGATTTCTAACGGATTTGCGGCGATGGGAATTGCGATTCCGGGCGCGGTGGCTGCAAAACTCGTTTATCCCGATCGCAAAGTAGTAGCAGTCACGGGCGACGGCGGCTTTATGATGAATTGCCAAGAATTAGAAACTGCTTTGCGAGTCGGTACTAATTTTGTGACGCTGATCTTTAATGACGGCGGTTACGGGTTGATTGAATGGAAGCAGCAAGATTATTTTGGTCATTCAGATTTCGTCAAATTTGGCAATCCCGACTTTGTAAAATTTGCCGAAAGTATGGGTTTAAAAGGCTATCGAGTGGAAGCTGCAACGGATTTAATTCCGATTCTGAAAGAAGCCCTTGCTCAAGATCTCCCTTGCGTGATTGACTGTCCGGTAGACTACCGGGAAAATGCGCGTTTCAGTCAGTTATCGGGGGATATGAGTTGCAATTTGTAAGAGTAGCCGAAATCAGGACTCGGCTGTGCCGTTTCCCTACTGTTGATCTGGCGATGGTTACATCCTGAAAGTAGGATGGATTATTTTGGGGGAGGGAAACGGCTTTGCCGTTCCCTCCATCGCTGTCTTGTTGAGGGTTATGTGCGATCGGGCTTTTTGACAATTTGGGGTGTAAGGGCGATCGCATGATTTAATCATACTTGTATGCTCAGTAATTAATTAATGAGTGGAATTAATCGCCCAATCACCCTTGACAGCAGGCACATTGCTAAACACTTGCCAGACACGCCACAAATGAGAAGACTGCTTAATAAAGGACGTGCTGCTCATATTTTTAACGATGAGGCTACTATGAATCAGGTAGCTCAAGCCATAATAGAAGATGGAGAATTTACAGGTACGATTCGGGGCTACGATCGTTATGGTATGTTTTTTGCTGAATCAATTGGTTATAGAGTTGACCCGGATGGTAGCCGTCTTTTACTTTACTACGGAGAGATAAAAGTTGATGCAGAAAACCGATACCACGTTACGCCTCGAAGCCGATTTAGTGAAGAATAACTGGAAATTTACAGAGGTATGGATCGATCCAAATCTTTCACCGCCTTATCTGCTTTTGTTACTAAGTGACGCTGAGGGAAATTGTCGGATATACGATCCGGCTGAGGGTTATAAAGTTGTGTTTTCTAGTCAGAGTTATGATGAGGCGCAGTATTGGCTTTTAGAGGATGAGTATGAACCCGTAGAAGGGCGGCTGAGTGTGTCGGAGTTAGTTTGAATAATTCATGTAGGGGCGATTCCCTACGGGATAGCCTCGCTTCACGCGCTTTTTGACAATTTGGGGTGTAAGGGCGATCGCTATTAGGTCATTATTCCGCACTGTTTGCTACAATTATTTAAGTCAGCTTTAAAAACTGCCATGACCCAAGCTACCTCAATAACAACTGAATATCAAATAACTGTGAGTTCTCCAGTTTGGCAAAGAGTTGAGCAAATTGCCGGAGAATTTAACTTGTCAGTTTCTGAACTATTGGAACAGATAGGCGAAGGTCAACTGAAAGTTGTTGCGGTTGCAACTAATTCAGAAAAAGTGAGCGATCGAGATATTGCAAATGCTTTCATTTGGTTAGCCGCGCAAACTGATGTAGCAATCAACGTCTACAAGCTACAAAAACTCGTGTATTACGCTCAAGCTTGGCATTTAGGAGTTTACGGCACGCCACTATTTGATGCAGATTTTCAAGCCTGGATTCACGGGCCAGTTATTCCTGATTTATTAGATAAGTATCAATGCCAATTTAGTTGGGAACCAATTACAGAGAAAATCCAACAACCGAAACTTCCCCCAAAAATCGGGGAATTTATCGAGGAAGTTGCCGAGGCATATTTTGAGTATGATGATGAAACTTTGGAACGAATGATTTGCAGTGAAATGCCTTGGCTAGAAGCGAGAGGGGATATACCCAGAGACGCATCTTGTCATGCGATTATTTCTCAAGAATCGATGAAAAAATATTATTCGGGCCGTGTCAAAGAAGAAACCTCAGTCTAAAATTGTCCCTTCTCAAGGGAAGGTTCCCGAAACTCTGGGATTTTCCTTCAAGTACCTGCAAACTCAGAATGAAAAATTTTCAATTTGCGATCACGATCCGAATTATTTTACTGCTTTTCTGGAAAGATTGCGCGATTTATCGACATTAACGGCACAAGAGATAAAGATGAATCGCAGTCAATCTCTTCGCTGTCATCCGATTAAGTGGCGAGAAACCACAGAACCGAATGGGTTTGGCATCCCGAATGAAAAAGAATTGGTAACAATTCCTTATCAGTTTTCTCTTTCAACTAACGAACACGGTCGAGTGCATGGATTTTTTATTGAAGATGTGTTTTATATTGTTTGGTTAGATCCCAATCATAATCTTTATCAGTAAGTAGTGCTTTTTTGAAAAATAGAGGCGAGGGGCGATTCCCTACGGGATAGCTTCGCTTCACGCGCTTTTTGACAAGTTAGGACGTAAGGGCGATCGCTAAACTTGTCAGGTAATTATGGTAATCTAAAACTTAGGTAACTAGGACTGGCAAGAATGGAGGAATGTGACAACACAATTTTTCTGTCCATATCTCGATAGTGAAGTTGAACTCACTGAAGAGCGAGAACTACATATTGTCGATACACATCCCGATTTGCTACCATCTTATCAGGAAAAAATTGCTAAAACTCTAGCTGACCCAGATGAGGTTCGATGTGATTTACGTTTCGGCAATACTTTTCTCTTTTCACAGCAGTATGGTAAGGGTCGCAAGGGTAGGTATGTTGTAGTAGCTGTTGTGAATGATACAGTTCCCAGAGAGCGCTATTGGATCGTGACAGCTTACTTAACAAAAAATGTTACCCAAGGAGAGATAATATGGCAGAAAAACTAACTTTTAAATACGATGCTATTGGGGATATTTTGTACGTCAATAAATGTTCACCTTATGCAGAGCAAGAATCGCAAGAACTAGAATATGGAATTGTGGCTCGTCTCAATCCTGACACGGAGGAAATTGAAAATCTGGAAGTTATGTTTTTCTCAAAGCGGTTGCGAGAGAGTAATGTATTTGAATTACCGATTGTGGGTGAGTTGCACTTGAGTCAGAAGGCTTAAAAAAGAATGGATTAAATCTGTCTAAAATAGTGTATTCTCAACCGAAACGGCACGAAGGCTTGGGATTTTTGTTGCTTTTTTGAAAAACACAGGCGAGGGGCGATCGCGCTTTGGGACAAGTTGGGAAAGGAAGGGCGATCGCTCTTTTTCAGCTTCAAGTATTCGGATTAGCTGTTGCCTTCGTGATGTACTGGATAATCCCGTCAAAATCCTTACGGATTTCTGCCAGTTGTTTTACCCAAGTATTAGAAGCATAAATCACTTCCTCTTCCTTCTGGCGAGCCGCTGCAATTTGCTTCTCAATCTCTCCGTAAACCTGTTGCTCAAATTCAAAGAGCTGTATTTCAATTTGATTTTCTAAGTCTTTTGCTATTGATTGAAACTGACTAGTAATATCACGACGGACATCAGACATTTGCCTTTCTCGCTCATGTTCTTGTCGCATTTGTAAAATATCTACTCCTACCGAAACAAGTGCTACAGCCGGCCCCAGGAATTTAGCAGCATTGCCGATGTTTTTGGCCATACCAACCGCCTGCCAAGGCTTAAACTTAAAGCCGACAAATTTTCCTACAGCGACAACACTTTGATGTAAACCGCTTCCTGCTACATCTATCGAGCGGAGAAATCCTTGTTGAGCAGCGGTTTTTGCAAAACCCCTCGATGCTAAAGTGGTCAGTTTCACCCCTGCTGTCTCACCGATGTTTTTAAGCAAACCAACTTGGCTTTTAAGTCGCTCTACATCCATACCAGCCCCCAGATTTTGGGCTGATATGTTTTGATTTTTATCTAGGCAAGCAACAAAACTCTTGACTAGATTACCTTCTAGCACTTCTTCAACCTCCTGCCGGATATCTTCAACGGCTACATTAACAGCTTCTTGCAGTTTGGTTTCTGCTTTCTCATAGTGCTTCTGCACGTTGAGTTCAGTTTGTTTATTAAGCCTTTCAAAGTTCGGATCGCTACCTACTGCTGCGGCAAGAGTGTTACCTTCGCTAGCAACTCCTGAAGACATCTCCAGGGCTATATTTTTAACCTTGGTTCGCAGGCGATCGCGCTCTTTACGCACTGTGCGAGATAACCGTGTCAGCACTTCAAAAAAAGCCGAATCTTCGTTAGAGTTGCGAGTAAAACTCAACTGAGCCTCATCAACGCAGCTTAGAGCAATTCGGACGGGTGTATCAAAACGAGCCAGGGAGCCACGACGCTCTACAAACTGATTGAGAGCCTCAATAAAAGTTGGAAAGCGGCTGATTTCCGTCAGAAAATCATCTTTGCCGTCAATGCCTTCACAGTAGTCTTTGGCATCAATAAAGCAGATAGGAAATTCATCAAGACTGTAAGGCTTCAGTGCATCGGCAAGACTTTGGCGGTAGTTGACAATCTTTTGCTCTTCTTCTCCTGCTTCATCAGACATTTTATTGATAACCAGCATCATTTTCCAGCGATAGCCTTTTTCATAGGCTAACTTCTTGAAATTCTCTGCTGTCAGTGAGTCAAAGAGCATATAGGTGAGGCAGAAAACCAGCAAGTCTGATTTGTTGATTGCCTCATAAGTAATCTCATCGTGATCTTGGCGGTCTGTAAAAAGTCCAGGCGTATCAATTAGCTTGATGCCGTTCCAGTCATAATTGGTAGTTTTATCAGTAGCAATATCAGCATCAATACGGATATCGCGCCGTCCTGTAATGCCAGAGATAATAGTTGATTTGCCTGCACTGTACTGCCCCACAAAAGCTACGCCGAGAATTCCCTGTTCTCGATACTCTTTTAACTCATCGCGCACTTTTTTGCGAATCGCTGTTAGTTCGGCTGTGTTTCCCTGAGCCAGCAAATTGTCAAATTTTACTAGCGTTTTCTTAAAATAAGCACCGACATCAGCCGCTTTAAAGTTGGGGTTGTTCTGAGTCATGATAGTTTAGTCCTTTTGGGTAGGTTTGAGATTGCTAAAGGAAATATCCTCTTGAACGATGTGTTTAATATCCTCTAGTGATTTTAGTCGTTGAACTTTGGATTTTGTGACAATCTTCATATTGCGCCCAAAATCTCGTTCGACTTTATAAATGGTTTGGTTGATACCTTTAACAGTCAAGGGTTCCTGTTGTTCAGTAGACCAGTCAATGATTCGCTTGGCATAAGCACGATTTAGATAATTTTCTGAATCCGATAACTCCTTTTTTGCTTCTTCAAGCTGAGTCGCGATCGCCTCTAGTCCTGCAATCAATTCTTTAAAATAGATGTTGATATTAGTGGTTACAGAATCAGAATACTTACCAAATTCGCGCTGAGCCTGCTGTAGAGTGTTTTGCTTCTGAGTCTTGAGCTGAGTTTCCAATGAAGTTGAGATATTGATAACAGCCTCGCGTCGCTTTTCATCTCTAGATTTAAACATTCCGGCAATCCCGCTAACAACAGCAGTTACAATCCCGATAGCGGGGGCAAAAGGAAGGGCGACGACGAACGCTATAATTCCTGCTATCCCTAGAAGGCTTCCACAAATTCGGACAAAATCTTGAAAATTGTTTGAATCCTGCTCATTAAAGCTGAAATCACTGCTGCCAAGTTGAGATATTAGCTGTAATTCATTCCCTATTTCCTCAAGAGCTTCCTGAACTTCCTTATTAAATTTTTTGCTAGCCTCTTCATAAGCTATTTTTAATCTATCTTCAAATCGAAGGGCTTTTAGTTTTTGTTCCCATCCCAGCTTCTGGGTAACTTGGTTACAGTTCCAATGGTCTTCTGCAAAAGATGGAACGGCTTCTATAGCATCTTGAAAAATCCTCTCGATTTGTTGCAGTAAAGAGTCTTTAGCATCCTTAGCTGCTGTTTGGATGTCCTTTTGGATTTCCTCACGCTTATTTCTCAGCGTCTCTGTCAATTTTTCATAGACTAAAGCTTGTTGATTCACCCATTGGTAAGGATTATCAATTGCACCTACGGTAGAACCTAGCAGAGTTTGAGAGCGACGAATTGCCCCATGATTAACCAGAGATACACGAATTGAATCAAGAAAATCCTGCATCCGACTTGCCTTAAAAAGCTCCTTTTTCTTCTTTTCGTGTTCTGGTTCGCGGGAAAGCTGCGCCGCTAACAGCATCACAGGAACAATATCGAAGTAGTCATTAGCATAATGCTCTTGAGCGTAGCGACGAATACGTTCAATGTGTCCACCTATACCACTTTGACCATCCATTTCAAACAGTTTATCAGGGTTCTGTAAGAAATGCTCCAACCGACGAGAGTCCCGCAGGTTATTCTTGACATTCAGGAGGATAATTAATGGCTTGGCTTTTTCCTTTAGTAACCGCAAGAAAGCAAACTCACTCTCTTGGATACTGTCATTTGTCACGACATAACAAATTACATCTGACTCGTCGATAATACTTTTAGCAATTTCTTCATCACTTTTGCCACCCGGAGCGCCAATCCCAGGAGTATCAATGATGCGAATATTCTTCCACTCGTACACCCTATTAAACCTAGTTGTGCGCTGCTTACCTACACCGATAGCATCCCATCCATCATCTGTAACTATGGCGTGGATAGTGCTTTTGCCAGCCTTAGTCCTTCCCATAAAGGTGATGCTGAAATGATTGAGAGCGCGTTCCTTTGCCCGAAGCGACTCGCGCACACTTTCCATTTCTTTAATAATCTTTGCAATTAGAGCATTTCTAGTTTCCTCAAGTTGCTTGGTTACTTCTTTTGCAGTGGTAGCTTGACCTTTACCACCTGTTTTATGTTTGATGTCTTCGATAGCCACTTGAATATTTTTACCAAAATTGGAAAGTGCTAGTAAAGCTCTTTTAAGTGCCAATTCTGCAAATTTGTAATCTTCATCAGCGATGACTGCACACTGACGAATTGCCTCGTCATATTCTGGCCCAGTTAACAGGATTTCCCGGCGTATTTGCTCAACTTTTTGCTCACTCCCAGTGAGCTTTGCTACATTATCCACCAATGCGCGTGAAAGGAGAGAATCAGCCCCTTTAAGGAAACGCGCACCGAAAGAAACTTTCTGTTGTTGGTTGTGTTCGCCTAGGAATCGGGTATCAGTGAAGGCTCCTGCTTCTACAAGCTGTCGCTGTACTTCTCCCGCTGGCCAGTTCCAAATCCGTGCTACTTGTTCCGCCATCTGGCGTTCTAATGCTGAACAGAAACCGTCAACATAGGCGATCGCCAACATTTGGGACATGGCCTCACTTTGCTCGCCAGGCGACACTTTCCGAGCTAAATCCTCTACAGAAAGCTGGTTTTCCTCTTGAGCCAGAATTTTTTCCATCTCAGCGAGAGTGCGTTGAGAAGCGCCGATCTGCGTTGCTAGTTCGCGTAGTGCTTTCGACTCTTCACTGTGAATCTGGTGATCCGCACAGACCATGTGCGTGACTAATAGGAATGGGTAGTCTAGGTGTTCGGTGGTTCTTGAGCTTAGGTCAGACATCTTAACTTACTCAATATTTGGATTGGTCACTGATTAAGGCAATAGACTAGCACTCCCGACAGATGTTAAGGGCAAAAAAAACGATTTTAAATGCTTCTCCCCATTTCCTAGATTTTGCGTTTCCTTGTATAAAACCTAACTGAATTATTTTTTAGCTTTTTGTTGGTTTATTTATCTGTTTGTTGTCTTAAGTATAAATTCTTTCCTAAATACCAAAGCTTGTCAAGCCAGATAAAGTCATATTTAGTAGGTTGTTTCCATCCCAACTAGACATAAAAAGTCAAATTTAGCTGGTTTCTACCGAAAAAGTCATATTTAGTTGGGTTACAATCAAGTCAAACCCTTGCATCTGCGTGACTAATGGATATTGAAGATGCCTTAGAATTTGTTGACCATCTAGCTTTGACTTCTACGGGAAAACACTTAGATAGTCTGCAAAAGGCTATACTGCGCGGCGCTTGGAACAATCAAAAATATAAGGAAATTGCAGAGCACAACCATCGCTCTGAGAAATACGTTAAAGAGGTTGGCTTTAAATTATGGAAACTTATGTCAATGGCATTAGGTGAGGAACAAGTATCTAAAGCAAATTTTAGAGCAAAACTGGAAAATTTACAAGCTTCTAATATTGTCTCACTCGTCGGGAATGGCTGCATCCATATTGGCAACATCTCTTCTGAAAGTTTGCCCTCCCCAGAAGTCTCACAATCTGAACCGCAAGACAAGAATAAATTTAACGAAAAAACAAGTAATTCCGAACGGAAAATACATTTAGATTTAGCTGATGCACCAGAACCTAACCAATTCTATAACCGCACATCCGAACTCACCACCCTTGAAAACTGGATTTTAGCCCGCACCCGCCTCATCACCATTTTAGGCTTATCCGGTATTGGCAAAACCGCCCTTACACTCCAACTAATCTCACAAATTCAACACGAATTCGACTACATCATCTGGCGAAGTCTCCGCAACTCTCCACCCCTGGCATCACTCCAAACCGACTTAATTAAATTCCTCTCCCAGCAGCAAGAAACTAACCCCCCCAACCCCCCCTTATCAAGGGGGGGCGAAGAGATTCAACCTCTTTCTCCCAGGCGCGGCGAAGAGATTCAACCTCTTTCTCCCCCCCTTAGCAAGGGGGGGTTGGGGGGGGTAATCAACTATTTACGATCGCACCGCTGTCTCATCGTACTCGATGATATCCAAACCATTTTCAGCAGCCAACAACTCGCAGGAAATTACCAACCTGGATATGAAAATTACGGCGCATTCTTCAAACAAATAACAGAATCATCCCACAACAGTTGCCTCATCCTCCTGAGTTGGGAAAAACCCAGAGAAATCGCCGCCTTAGAAGGCGAAAACCGCCCCTGCAAATCGCTGCAACTCAACGGTTTAGGCCCCGAAGCACAAGAAATATTCAGAGAAAAAGGTTTAGCAGAACCGGAGAAATGGTCAGAACTGATCGACCTTTACCGAGGCAATCCCTTATGGTTAAATATAGTTGCCACATTGATTCAAGACTTATTCGGCGGTAGCGTTTCCGAATTCCTCTCCTATGATACCCTATTCTTAGGTGACTTAGAATCACTCCTGCACCAGCACTTCGATCGCCTAACCGCATCCGAACAACAGGCGATCGCCTGGCTAGCCAACACCCCCGAACCAGCCGACATCTCAAAAATACCAGAAAACCTGCAACTATCACCGCCAGAACTCTTGAAAGTCATGCAATCTTTAGGACGGCGGTCATTAGTTGAAACAGTAAAACAAAACGGGCGATCGCACTTTACGATCGGGCCAATAATCAGAGAGTATATAACAAACAAAAAATGAAAATCGCCACCTGGAACGTCAACTCAATCCGCACCCGCCTAGAACACGTTACTAGCTGGTTGCAAACCCACTCCCCAGACGTTCTCTGCCTCCAAGAAACCAAAGTTACAGACAAAGACTTCCCCCTAGAACCCTTCATCAACCTCGGCTACAACTGCTACATTTCCGGTCAAAAATCCTACAACGGCGTCGCCATTTTTAGCCGATCGCCCCTAACGCAAATCAGCACCGGATTTGCCCCCATTCTCGGCGACGAAACCGCAGGTATTTTTGACGAACAAAAACGCCTAATAGCCGGGGTTATAGACGATATTCGCATTATTTGCGTATACGTTCCCAACGGTTCCGAAGTCGGCAGCGAGAAATATGAGTACAAACTAAAGTGGCTCAAACTGCTGCAAGAATACCTGAAAATAGCGCTAGACAAATCCCCCAAATTGTGCATTTGCGGCGACTTCAACATCGTCCCGGACGATCGAGATATCCACAATCCCAAAGCCAATGCTAACTCCGTCGGCCTATCAGTAGCCGAGCGCCTCGCACTAACAGAAATCATAGAATTAGGATTAAACGACCCCTTTCGGAAATTCACCACAGAAGGAGGTCATTATAGCTGGTGGGACTACCGCGCCGCCGCATTTCCCCGCAACAACGGCTGGAGAATCGACCACCATTATCTCAGCTTTCCCCTGTACGAACAAGCAAAAAACTGTACAATAGACATTGCTCCCAGAAAATTAATCAAACCCAGCGACCACGCCCCCGTAATTGTCGAAATTTGATTTATAAGTTATAAGGTTAATAGCAACTGAGATATTGCACCATTCTCAATAAGCCTTTTATAGGCGGGCAGGATGCCCACCCCACAATAAAATTCACTCTTTGTGGAACAGGCATCTTGCCTGTTCTTAAGGGGCAGGATGCCCACCCCACAATAAAATTTACTCTTTGTGGAACAGGCATCTTGCCTGTTCTTGAGAAATGTGCAAGATGTAAGTAAAAACCAACAACCAAAAATCATGTTCTTAGTAACCGGAGCAACAGGCGCACTAGGCCGCCGAATTGTACGAGAAATCAGACAGCAAGAGAAGCCTGTCCGCGCATTCGTTCGCCTCGCATCTCGCTACTCAGAACTAGAAAACCGAGGCGCCGAAATTTTTATCGGCGACTTGAAACAAGACAAAGATATTAAAAAAGCCTGCCAAGGAGTGCAATACATCATCAGCAGCCACGGCACCGGCGGCGACGTTCAAGCAGTACACTACCGCGCTAACATAGAATTGATCGACTGCGCCAAAGAAGCCGGAGTGCAGCACTTTGTCTTTCTTTCCGTACTGGGAGTCGATCGGGGATACGAAGATTCCGCAGTATTCAAAGCCAAGCGAGAAGTAGAAAAATACCTGCAAAACAGCGGCCTGAATTATACAATTTTGCGGCCTGCCGGTTTTGCTTCCAGCTTGTTACCGCTAGCAGAAAGATTTCGAGAAACCGGACTTTACCTGCTGATTGGCGACGGCAAAAACCGCACCTCTGTTGTCAGTACCGACGACTTAGCAAAGATTGCCGCAGACTCGCCAACAGTCGAAGGCGCCCGCAACCAAATTCTGCGAGTCGGTGGCCCCGATGTGCTGACAAGAGACGACATTCCCCGGATTTTTGGACGCTTATTCAATCGGGAACCCATCGTAATCAACCCGCCGCTGGTTGTGTTTGACGGTTTGAGAAATGCCTTGGGTTTATTGAATCGTCAAGCTCAAAAAGACTTAGGAACTTTGCGGGTATTGCTGGGTAACGAGTATTTCTGCACTCCCGAACAAGTGCAAAACTTGGAATCAATCTACGGCCTGAGAATGGAATCCCTAGAAAGCTTTCTGCGGCGCTATTTGAGCGTTTAAAGTTCTAGTAATTATCGTTACCAGGCTCTGCCTGGTAATGAATATCCGGAGGCTCTGCCTCCAAATAGTTGTCTCATTTTGCTCCAAATAGTTGTCTCATTTTAATGGAGACAGAGCCTTCCTATATGCGTCCCCAGCCTCTTCCTGGAAGCAAATCTAGCGCCAAATCGCAACTGGAAACCATTTAAGCAGAAATAGGTACGGGTTGAGCACCAATATAGCTCGTAGCGGCGATCGGCGGAGAAGTCGGTTTAGCAACCAAATAACCTTGAACAAAAGTTGCTCCCCGTTGTCGCACCCACTCAAACTCCTCCAAAGTTTCCACACCTTCAGCAACAGTTTTAATCTCTAATTTACAGGCAATTTCTAACATCTTTTCAGTAATTAGTGCCTTATAATAATCTTGCTGGACATTCCGAATCAATTGCATATCCAACTTAATAAAATCTGGACGCAGTTGGTGCATCAAATTTAAATTAGAAGAACCGCTGCCAAAATCATCCAGGGCTATTAAAAACCCCGCTTCTCGGTAAAACCTCAGAATCTTAATCAAGTGATCCATATCAGGAGGGTGCTGAGATTCCCCTACTTCAAAAACAATATTGCTGTGAGGAATTCCCGATTCATCAATAGCCTGTACAGTCCTTCGCAGGCACGTAGCGGGATCGTAAACAGAAGTCGGAGAAAAATTAATAAAAAGTAGTTCTTTGATATCGTAAACATGGGCTTCGTGGATAGCGCGAGTCCGGGCTAAAGCATCTAGTTGAAAAATTAGGCCTGCTGATTCTGCTTGGGCAAAAATCCGACCAGGATAAATTAAGTTTCCCTGCTCGTCAATTCCTCGGAGTAGCGCTTCCTGGGCAAAAATTTTAGAAGTATCGGAGGTATAAACAATGGGCTGAAAATGTGTAGTAATGCGTTCTTCCGACAATAAATCTAACAGCCAGTCAGACTTGCTGAAGTTAATAAAAGAGCAGAGGTCAGTGCTGCGATAAAAATCGCTAAGTTGCGGCTGTTCAAGTTCGCGCATCCACAAAACTTTTGTCTCTCTCAACTCTTGATTTGTCAGCGCCGATGATGCTAGAGCGCTAAACTTTTCTTTTGCTATTCCCTCAAGCATAATGTACAAACACTTGCTCTCTTCTAAAAGCCGGAATTCAAGTTTAGCCTGGGTCAGTGCAGAAATAACCTTGTTCAGCGTGTGCGATACTGGAAACCACAGGTATAGACCTCCCCTGCCCTCTATTTTTTCGGGTACTGTTTCGCACCGAGAGCAGGAGCCGAAGGCTTTGCCACTTCTTTGCATTGGAATATCCTCCGGTTTTTGGGTGAATTTTAGGACGGCTAGAAGCTATCCAATATTATAAGCTGATTCAGCTATTAATACATCTATCTCAAGATGTAAATCTTAAGGAACTTGTATATAAGAATTATAGCAGTATAAATAGTTACCTCTGGTTCCAAACCTCGGTCAAATTTCTCAGCATTGAGCAAGTATGTATCAGTGAACACAGTCCCAAATCCTCACAGAGGGAGAAAGCAAAGAGTTGTTCTCTACTCTCTATGGCTGCTGTTATTCTTTACGTTTGATGCTCTAATTCCCTTTGCAAAAACAGCGACTACAGTTGATTTTTTAGCAAGGGGGAATTAACACGCCCGTGAAGCGCAGCTATCGCGCCGGGAATCGCCCCATCGACCAATTTATGCCCACCAAAAATATAGACAGCCGGACGATCGCCCAAAACAAACTCACTTGCTGCGGAATATCCAATTTAATTTTATAATCGGGATGACAGGATTTGAACCTGCGACCCCCTCGTCCCGAACGAGGTGCGCTACCAAGCTGCGCTACATCCCGAATTTAGTCACTAGATTTTTAGCTTATCACATTCAAGTTAAAATTGATCAAGCTCGTATATAATCATTTGTAAAACACTACTCAAGGCGGAGACAGACGTGACAGTTAAGCCCCAGTGGTTGCGAGTTAAAGCCCCTCAGTGGGAGCGCGTCGGCAACGTCAAAGAAATTTTGCGCGATTTAGCCCTGAATACGGTTTGCGAAGAGGCTTCGTGTCCGAACATCGGCGAATGCTTCAACGCAGGTACGGCCACATTTTTGATTATGGGCCCGGCTTGTACCCGCGCCTGTCCTTACTGCGACATAGATTTTGAGAAAAAGCCCCAACCTTTAGATCCGACGGAGCCCGAAAGATTGGCGCAAGCGGTGCAGCGGCTCAAACTCAACCACGTCGTGATTACCTCTGTCAACCGGGACGATTTGCCGGATGGGGGCGCGTCTCAGTTTGTCGAGTGCATTCAAGCGGTGCGTTGTGCGATGCCGGACACAACTATAGAAGTTTTGATTCCCGACTTGTGCGGCAACTGGCAAGCTTTAGAAATTATTCTCGCAGCCCGCCCTGAGGTACTCAACCACAATACCGAAACCGTAAAGCGACTTTACCGCAAGGTGCGGCCGCAAGGAAAGTACGATCGCACCTTGGAACTATTGCAGCGAAGTCGCTTCCTCGCACCAGGGGTTTACACCAAATCCGGCATCATGGTGGGGCTCGGAGAAACAGACGCCGAAATTCGGGAGGCGATGCAAGACTTGCGGGCTGTCGGCTGCGATATTTTAACAGTGGGACAGTATTTGCAACCGACTCAAAAGCACTTGAACGTAGAAAACTTTGTGCCTCCGGAACAATTTGATGCTTGGAAAAAGTTCGGCGAATCTTTGGGATTCTTGCAAGTTGTCGCTTCTCCCTTAACTCGCAGTTCGTATCACGCCGAACAAGTGAGGGAACTTATGAAACTTTACCCGCGCTAAGTAGGTGGCTAGAAATTAACATAACAGTCAACAGTCAACAGTCAACAGTCAACAGTCAACAGTCAACAGTCAACAGTCAACAGTCAACATAGGGAGGGCGGGTTTTGCAGCCGTCTACTCCCTGGTATTTGGGATCTTAACTAAACCGGCCCCTACAAGATACTATGGTTTTTTTTCCCTGGGCTACTTAGCAATTTAATTTGAGGGTTTTGCAGGCGCGGTGCAAAAAAAAACAGGTTTTTGATGGTAGTGTTATTGGATGAGGTTAACCCCGAAGCAGCAGCCAACAGCAAAAAAATTATCAGCCGATCGCCCCCTCAAATTCGCGACTTACGCAAAAGACATCCAGAAACCGCGTGTCTTCCTCAAACTTTTAGGTTTTAATCCAGAAGTTTTGTTAAGAAACCCGGTTTTTGCCGAGCGCCAATAACTCGGTACTGCTGACTGTACCAACTCGCTCAGCTCATATTCTGTATTGGATTAAACTTCTGCGCTCAGTGAACAGGTATTTCATCAAGAGCGCCGAGTTATATAAAGTTTTATTAAAAAAATCGATTATTTTCCGAAGTGATCGGGAACCAGCTTATATGTGATGAAGATTAACTTAACTTCTGACGAAGGTCACTTGTTTCTAGCCAGTCACTATCTATACTTGCTACATAAACAAAGAAGTACAACGCACTTTTCGGACCTTCAACCTGTTATATCAGAAAGTTCTTAGCGTTTTCCAGAATCTTGGTAAAACAAGTGGGACCGCCAAAGCTCGATCGAACAACAGAATCAAAGTCACGAAAGTTAATAAAGAAACAAAAAGCGGTGATGCTTCGTCTTAACAAAATGGGCATCATAATTATCAATAACCGCTAAGCGTAGCATCTTTTCACCCGGAGCAACTGAGAAAATTACTATGCCAGCCACCTCTTTTTACGCTGAAGCTGAATTCGACGAACAACTGCAAGTCAATCCCTTGCAAGATGATGTGTTGGATGAAGATGCTGAAGAAGCTGGAGACGAACTCATCGATCAATACCCAGCAGAAACAGAGGATGCAGACCAAGCAGCCAAATTGCAAAAAAATGCGAGCCGCCGCACTACAGACTTAGTACGCCTGTACCTACAAGAAATCGGTCGGGTTCGTCTCTTGGGTAGAGACGAAGAAGTCTCGGAAGCTCAAAAAGTTCAGCGCTATATCAAATTGCTGGAATTGCGCAACACCGTCGCCTCCCAGGAAGAAGGGCTAATTGGGCGCTTCGTGCATTTAATTGACGTGCGCGATCGCTTGGCGGCACAGTTAGGACATAAACCTTCCCTCGAACGCTGGGCATTAACCGCGGGCGTCGGTGACGTGCCAGAACTCAAGCGAATTATGGCCGAAGGCAAGCGCCAGTGGGCCGAGTTAGCAGAGATGACGGTGGAGACCCTCGATAGAATTCAAGCTGAAGGCGTGGAAGCTAAAGACCACATGATTAAGGCGAACCTGCGCCTGGTGGTTTCGGTGGCGAAAAAATATCAAAATCGCGGTTTAGAATTGCTCGATTTAATACAAGAAGGTACTCTGGGACTGGAGCGAGCCGTAGAAAAGTTTGATCCGACCCGGGGCTATCGGTTTAGCACCTATGCCTACTGGTGGATTCGGCAGGGAATTACGCGCGCGATAGCTACTCAAAGCCGCACCATCCGCCTCCCGGTTCACATCACCGAAAAACTTAACAAAATCAAAAAAGCCCAGCGCAAAATTTCTCAAGAAAAAGGTCGCACAGCTACTATCGAAGACATCGCGGTCGAGTTGGACATGACGGCGCCCCAAGTCCGAGAAGTTTTGCTGCGAGTCCCCCGGTCTGTTTCTCTAGAAACTAAAGTCGGCAACGAAAAAGATACAGAGTTGGGCGACTTGCTCGAAACCGACTGCGTATCGCCAGAAGAAATGCTGATGCGAGAAGCTTTGCACCGCGACTTGCAGCAACTGCTGGCAGATTTGACCAGCCGCGAGCGAGATGTAATTCTGATGCGCTTTGGTTTAGGCGACGGACACCCCTACTCGCTGGCCGAAATCGGTCGCGCCCTCGACTTGTCACGCGAGCGAGTTCGCCAAATTGAAGCTAAAGCTTTGCAAAAACTCCGCCAACCTAAGCGTCGCAACCGCGTCCGCGACTATCTGGAGTCTCTGACGTGAAATACCCAAACTAAACGGAATACCGTTATAGTTCGGGCTTCGTGTATCGTTTGCCGTTGCTCTGTTGGGTATACCCATTTCTGGGTATTCGTCGCTCAAGACGATCTGAGTCTGACACAGCATCTCTGGCTTTTTACGGCCTTTATCCCTTCGTAGGGAATCCACGCAGAAGCCCTGTTTCCCAAGGCAAAAAACTATTTTCGTACAACAAACTTGGATTGTATTTTATGGTGGGACGTACCTTACCAACCAGCGGTCTGCTCTTTCCCCTTTTCTCTCGCAGTTGTCTGAGGCCAAGCATTTTACTGCTACTGTAGCCTTTTGTTTGCAGTCGAGTGGGTGGGTCGCAACCACTTATATCTTAGACTTTGGAGGAAAGTGTCGCTCTTTTTTCATAGACCTTGCTTGGCTTATATCCCAACGCCCAATTGAGTACAATTACAGCGTGGGACTTACGCCAATTGAGTTAAATTGAGCAGGTCAGTCAGCGCGATTAATCAGGGAGCAAGGCATTCGGCACTTGTGCAGAAGGCATGAGGCATTCGGCAGAAGTAACAATATTTACTTCTCAACCATTTCTCTGTCCTCTGCATCAATGCATAAAGCTTGTTAAAAGTCAAAAAATATCAAAAACCAATTTTTTTCCTCAATCTTTTTTCAATAAGCTGCGATATTTGCAAAATATCTCGATCGTTGTGTATGATTGTCAATAGGCAGACTTTCTTGAGAGGGTCACTATGGCACTTTATACCGCGTCCTCATTCAAATCCGAACTCAATGACAAAGGCTGGCGGATGACTCCCCAACGGGAAACCATCTTGCACGTGTTTCAGAACCTCCCCAAAGGCAACCACCTGAGTGCCGAGGATTTGTACACTTTGTTAAAAAATCGCGGAGAAAACATTAGCTTATCCACCATTTACCGAACTTTAAAGTTAATGGCAAGGATGAGCCTCCTCCGCGAACTCGAACTAGCCGAAGGTCACAAACACTATGAAATAAACCAGCCCTACCCGCACCACCATCACCACCTAGTCTGCGTTCAGTGCAACAGAACGATCGAATTTAACAACGACTCGATTTTAAAAATTGGCATGAAGCAAGCTGAAAAGTCTGGGTTGCACCTGCTAGACTGCCAGCTAACCATTCATACGGTTTGCCACGAAGCTTTGCGGATGGGATGGCCGTCTTTGGTTTCCAGCAATTGGTCTTGTCCGAGGTCGATCGCCCAGAACGGCAACACCGCCCCGGATTCAATTGAGTGAAAATACACTATTTTCGCATTTTCTTGTACGGCTTGTTACAAGTTTTAACAAAAATCCGTGGCCGAAGCGCGATTAGCAGTTACGCCGAAACCGAGTTTCTTGGGCAAAATAAATCATTTCAGGAATCAGTCAGAAACCAGAAACCCGATTTCTTTGATGCAGCGTCGGCCGACCCCCTGCTCTCAAGTTTGGCTCAACAAATCGTCGCTGCTGACCCCGTAACTGCGCTGAGCTCGATCGAGGGCGTCTCTCGTCGCACCATCGAAAACTCCGCCGATGGGACCTGTGTAAAAGCCGAGGTCTTGCAGTCGCCTTTGTAATTGCTGAATGCTCGATCGAGAGTTGAAACTGCTGCTAATTGGAACAGCAGGAATAGCTAGCCTCCCAGCTAATCGGTTTTCGATCTCCGCCAGAGTCGCCGGGGTGGCAATACCCGTCGCCGGTGACAAATTGCCTTCCTGCTGAAACGCCAGCACCGCCAACTCGGTCTGAGATCCAAATACTCCGTTCACCGGGCCGGGGTTTTTGCCCAGACTTCTGAGCGAAGACTGAAGTTGTCGGACAGCAGGCCCAGTATCACCCCGTCGCAGAGTCCCAGCCAGCGGCGGCAACGGCTGTGCAGCCTGCCTGTTCCCTTGCCGCAAAGCTGATTGAGTGCTGCTATCGACCCTCCCACTCCCGAACAGCCCGCGATCTTTCTGAAACCGGATCAAAGCTGCTTGAGTTGGTCGATCGAACCAACCGTGAATCTGGCTCCTGTAATAACCCAATTGTTGCAGCCGCCGCTGCAAAAGTTCTACTTGTCGGCCTCTGTCGCCCAACTTCAGAAAATCTCCGGCATTACTTTGCTGGTCATTTTTCCCAGTCGATGAGGTAATTTGAGCTTTCCTCATCTGGGCATCGATAGCAGTCAAAGTAGCAGTGTCAGCGCAGCCGTCAGAAACGAGGTTGTAATCTTGCTGAAAACGAGTCACAGCGTAGAGAGTGCGTTCCCGAAACTTGCCGTCAACGCTGCCTTGAAAATAGCCCAAAGCTTTTAACTGCCGCTGGATCAAGTCTACCGTCGCTCCTCTGTCCCCGAACCGCAACCCCTTACAACCGCCATTCCCTGAAATATTTCCAGGAGGTGTAACGGGGGGAACCGGCCTGGTGAATCCAAACAGCAAAGCTAAAGTTTGCCTGTCAGCAACTCCAGTCACCCGCAGTCGATTAATTCGCTGGAAGTATCTCACCGCATTTAGAGTAATTTGGCGAAAACTCCCTGTGGGATGCGCCTTGAAGTAGCCTAGCTGCTGCAACCTGCGCTGCAGAGCCGAAACATCTGCACCCGCGTCTCCAAAACGCAGCTCCCGATAATTTGTATAAATAGTTTGAGAAGGTCGATCGTTATCCCCGGCAAAATTGTTGAGTGCTATCACAGTAGCTCGATCGGGCCGGCCAGTCAGCGACAGTTGATAGTCTCGCTGAAAGTTAGTCAGAGCTAGTTTAGTAACCGGGCCGAGCTGACCGGTGGAAGCTCTGGGAAAATAGCCGAGATCCCGCAACCTGTCTTGAACGGATCGCAAATTTGGATTTCCCGGATCTATTTGAGCAAAAGCCGAACCGGCTGCACTCAAAACCGACAGCATCAAAGCTAGAGACAGCAAACGGACATAAGTTTGACTCGATAGGTTGTGCCACTTGGGCCCATCAAAAATTTTCGACTCTGCGGGTGCTTCGCAAACAAGAGCAAGTTCGAGGTAGGCGAGGGATTCCATAGCTTTTTACTGTGAAATTGTGGGTGGGGTATCAGGACAAACTCCCAAAGCTCAGATTTGGGTTCTAAGTATCTATCAAGGCTAAGTTTTACCTGTTTGCGCCAAGCACCCGTTTGAAAAAATTTTGCCTTCAAAAATAATTACAGGTAACAACCAAGATAGCATCGCTGTTTATAGAGACGTGAGTGTCAGAAAAAAAGTTTGCAGGCACATCTTAGCCTTGATGGCGGAAAAATGATCGGTTTTTAGGTATTATTGGCTCAGATTTTATTTTGTTATATCTAAAAATATTATTTACAGGATTGAGGCACTCGCACCCCAGAAACCGGGTTTTTTACCTAATCTGGGGGTCCGAACGCGCCTTTTCGTGAAAAAAACCGATTTCGACGCACCCTGCGATCGCGAACTAACTTATTGACGCTCGATTGAAAATCCCCACCTTTGCTAGTTGTAAATAGGGCGAGGATTTTATTGGTTAACTGTGCGTAAAAATGGGACATTAACTTAAATTAAGCCGAACCGATCGCAAATTACAGCTACTCCCGCTGCAAAAACAGTAATTCCGATGGCTACGAGCGGGTTTTGCCCTCGGCTAACCGCAAAAGAGGTAACCACCCCAGCTCCTAAAGCCGCAGTTACAGCAGCACTCGCCAAATCTCGATCTGGACGTTTGTCGTACATATTTTTTATTCTTGGTAGCTGTTAAGCTGAAAACTTACATCTTGTGATCAAAGCTACCATTCTTGCCTCTGCCGGGGTGACAACAGCCTGCGTTTTGCAACTAACCTTAAAATTTTGCTACTTTTCTTAACATACTTTCATTAATAGCATAAGTTAATATTATGTATTTTCGAGTTTTTCTGTTGAGTTTTAGCTCTTGAAATCTTTTGTCCGCTGGGATTTTGTGTAAAATTCAGGATTTGTCAGAGGATCTCGCACCCACAGTCTGTGCGTCTCAAACGGCAATCCCAAATATCGTAAATAAATTTAACTTGACTTTTTGTTAGAAATATGTACATAGCTATTGGAAACAAGAGAGAGGAAAATACCGGGCGTTGGTGAACAAGCTGCAAACTGCCATTGCTTCGCTGCCCTCACAATGAGAGGAGTAGATTTTTTGTCTAAGTCCTATTCGCCCTCAACTTTTTCAGTATTGCCGCCTTTGACCCAACCTTCGCGATTGCCATCCTCAACCCGAATTCGCTGCCACTCTTTATCCGGCGACTCTTCCAAAACCACGACTTTTTCCTTGTAACCAACACCACCAATGCGGTTCGAGTCTCGGCTACCAGTATCCCGGAGAATTAAGCCGATCGGCTGAGTCACCAGAGCTCGGTAAGCTCCCGGTTCCAGCGGTTTCGGAGAGGGGGCATCGCTAGATGTAGAAACAGGGCTCGCCTGGGCTGTTGACTTCGGCGCAGCGCCTGCAACGGGAACAGGTGTTTTGTCGTTGGGAAAAACAGGTCTTTCGGGCACAGTCGTTAGCTTAGCGGCAAAGTAAAGTGCAGCCGCCACGCTAGCACCTGCCATCAGGACGATCGCTAGCAGAAAACCCACTAAAAATTTGAAAACGCTATATAGACTGTTCATAAAACCGCAAATGAAGGAAGAAGGAAGAAGGAAGAAGGAAGAAGGAAGAAGGAAGAAGGGAGAGGGAAGAAAGTTGACTATTGAGTGTTGACTGGTGAATGTTGAGTAAAATCTGGTAACTGCCAACTGACAACTGGCTACTAACTACTGACTACTGACTTCAAAAGCTTACCCCTGAATCCGGCGGCTCAAACTGCCGTATCTAGAAGCAAGGCGAGCTTTTCCAGCAGCGGCCCAATCTTGGAGAAACTGAATTTGTTCTTGAGCCGTTCTGGCTAAGGGGACCATCTGACTAGCTGATTCTAAAATATCATCTGTGGTAAAGTCTCGATTTTGGCTAAACCCAATGTGCATTGCTTCAATCAAAGTTTGCTCGATTTCGGCTCCTGAAAAATCGGGAGTTTCGTAAGCCAAGCGCTCTAAATCGTAACTTTTGATGCTGTGCGCTCGCAACCGCAACAAATGTACCTCAAAAATTGCCCGCCGTTCCTCCTGGCTGGGCAAACCCACAAAAAATATTTCGTCAAACCTGCCTTTTCTGAGCATTTCTGGGGGCAAAGACTGGATGTTGTTGGCGGTTGCGACTACAAACACGGGCGAAGTTTTTTCGGCCAACCAAGTAATAAAAGTTCCGAACACCCGGCTGGTTGTCCCGGAATCCCCTTTACCGTCCAATCCCCCAAAAGCTTTGTCAATCTCGTCAATCCACAGCACGCAGGGGGCCAAAGCTTCGGCTAGCTGAATCATTTGCCTGGTGCGGGATTCCGATTCTCCGACTAATCCGGCAAACAAGCGCCCGACATCCAACCGCAGCAAAGGCAAATGCCAGTGGTGGGCGATCGCCTTTGCTGTTAATGATTTTCCGGTTCCTTGAATTCCGACTAACAACAAACCTCTGGGATGTGGCAAACCGTATTGGCGGGCTCGATCGGAAAAAGCACCGCCGCGCCGCAGCAGCCATTCTTTGAGATTGTCCAAACCGCCGATATCGGAAATATTTTCGCGGGCTGGGTAAAAATCCAGAATTTGAGTTTGGCGAATTGTTTGGCGCTTTTCTTCTAAAATCAGTTCCGCGTCGTCGGGATGGAGTTCGCCTCTGGTGGCGATCGCCTTTGCCAAAACTCTGCGGATTCGTTCGATCGACAGCCCTTGACAGGAGCGCACTGTTTCGTCCAGCAAACGCCCTTCAATGGCTTGTCCGGTAGCCCCTAACAGCCTTTCTACCTCAATTTTGATTTCCGCCGCCGCAGGCAGGGGAAATTCCAAAACTGTCATTACTTCGCTGAGATCTTCCGGGATCGAAATTAGAGGAGATACGATGACAATATTTTTGGGTACAGATTTGAGGAGTCTCGCCAAATTGCGCAGCTTGCGGGAAATCGAGACATCTTCCAAAAACCGCTGAAAGTCGCGCAGAATAAAAATTGCCGGCGCGGAGGCTGGCAATTTTTCTAGAAATTCCAAGGCTTGCAGCGGGTTGCGCTTACCAAAACCAACATCGTTGGGATTGCCTTGGTAGCCATCAACAAAATCCCAGATGTATACGGCGCGAGAACCTTGTTTTTTGGCACTTTGGGCGATCGCCACTTCTACGCGCTCTTCTTCCCGTGTGGGAATGTAAATTAGGGGGTAGCGCGATCGCAGCAGCAGTTCAAACTCGTCGCTAAAAATAGTCATTAGTTATTAGTCATTAGTTATTAGTCCTTAGTCATTAGTCCTTAGTTATTAGTTATTGGTTATTAGATGTTAGCCGATGTGATTTTTTTTCATTCCTTATTCCACAGTTATTAGTTCTTAGCTACTGACTGCTGACTGCTCACTAATGACTAATGACTATTGACTTCTGACTATTGACTAAGGCAATTGCCGTTTAAGTGCTGCCAGAGACGCCCAGCGACTGTCCGATGCAGCTTCTGAGCTTTCTTTCTCTTCTGCATCATTTAAATTTATTCCCGGACATTGAGCATCGCATAGCTGTTTGTGCGGCAGTTCCAAACACATGTGCTCGTACACCCAATCGCCCGGAGAGAAATAGCCACCCGGCGACAAATTTTCCACCAAATCTTCTAAAGGCACTTCTATTTCTGCTGAACTTGAATCTGTCTGATTTGCTGTTTCTGCGAGCCAGATTAGTTCAGATGAGTTGAGTGCCAAACGGTGATTGTATTGTTTCAAGCATCTGTGGCAGGTGAGAGTAACAATTGTTTCTGCTTTCGCCTTCACCTCAAGATAATTCCCTTGGTGAGTCACTTGTAGTCGCCCCCGCACCGGAGTAAGAGTTTCTAAATCGGGGATAAATTCTTCAAAATCAATGACCTCTTTCCGCTCAGTTTTTGTGAGGAGATGAGGGATATAAATTGTCTCCATAATAATCTCTCGCCGTTTTATTATGTTTGTTTCAACACCAAAGTCAAAAGTCAAAAGTCAAAAGGAATAGCTAATTTTTCGCTTTTTCCTTTTTCCTTTTTTCTCTTTTTATTGTCAGCGCAGGCGAACTACCAAACGCCGATCGGGTTCTTGTCCTTGACTGTAAGTTTCTATGTCCTCACATTCGCTCAAAAAGCTGTGGACTTGACGGCGTTCTGCCGAAGACAGCGATTTGAGTTCAAATTCTACTCCCGTCGAGCGCGCTTGATCTGCTGCGTACTCTGCCATCGATCGCAATTCCGCTTGGCGGCGGATGCGATAGCCATTGAGTTCAACTGTATAAGGAAGTGACTCCTCTACTTCCTGACCTATATTCTGAACCGTGTTGCAGAGGTACTGAATGGCATCTATTACATTACCCTCAGGCCCGACTAAAATTGCAACTTGTTCTGCAGTCAGATTGCTGTCATCTACTGTCATCCAATAACAATCTTTTTGTTGTTCGCATACCACTTTTGACGGAAGGGCGGACAGTTGTAACAATTCTTCTAACCATTGCTGTCCGCGCTGCATTTGAGAGTCTTTCATTGTTGTTAAAATCAAGCCTTTTTCTTGGCACGCTTGGGCTCAAAGGGCATGGCATCTAATCCCTGGTCTTTTTTGGTTTTCGCCTCTGCTTCGTCTACTATTTTTTGGAGGTTTTCGGGCAGCGGTTCTCGCGACAAAATAAACGCCTGAACTGTCTGGAAGATGTTAGCAATCAGCATATACATCAACACGCCAGCAGGCAGTGGGAAGAACAAAAACATCCCCGAAAATATGACTGGTGTCAGTTTGTTGACTGTAGCCTGTTGGGGGTTGTCGTTTGGTCCTTGTGCTTGTCCCGAAAGAGTTTGGTTGATATACAAACTGATGCCGAAGCCCAGGATCATCACCAAAATATCCCAGTGGATTGTACCGTCTGAGTCGATCGCGCCAACGCGGCCTAGAGCTTCAATAAACAGGAATCCTTTGTTAGTAGCCAATCCGGGGACTGTGCCTTGAACTGTGGCTTCACCGGGCGCTAATGCCGTGATGTTGCCCTGTTCATCTACCTTGACGATTTCTTCGCCTTTGATGACTTTCCAGCGGGGTTCAAAGTCGATTTCGCTCTTATTTTCTGCCGCTAAGGCTTTGAGAGGTTTGCCCTCTGGGGTTTGAAAATCAATCTTGGTTGTGTCGCCGACTGCGAGTTTGTCGCCACCTGGAATTACACCCACAAGTGGAGCATGAATAGTACCTGTGACGTAAATATTTTGGGGCGGTGTAGCAAAAGCTTGCGGTTGAACATTTTCGATTTGTTCTTTCGGCAAAACTTGAACGTTGACGCTGTAATTTATGTCAGAAAACGGCGAACCCCGTAGCGTTGCAAACAGTGCAAACAGCACTGGCATTTGCAGCACCAACGGGAAGCATCCTGCTAGAGGATTGCCAAATTCTTTGTATACTTTGCTCATTTCCTCCTGCTGTTTTGCAGGATTTTCTTTATAGAGTTTTTGAATTTGATCTACTCGCTCTTTCATCAACGGCTGCGCTACTTTCATGCGCCGCATATTGCGAAGAGAGCCTGCGTTGAGAGGATAAAGAGCAAAGCGAATCACCAGCGTCAGTGCTACGATCGCTAAACCGTAGCTTGGCACGATCCCGTAGAAAAAATCTAGGATCGGCAGCATTAGGTTGTTGGAGAGAAACGAGATACCAAAATCCATTCGCTTTGAGTTAATTTAGCTGCTCTATGTTTGCTATTGAGAACTATTTTTACCCGCTGAACGCGAGCCGCCTCAATTTTCTGGGTTTTGTCTCTATCTTAGGACATTACCCCTCGATCGACCGCCCGCTAGCGTTTTTTTGTTGAGTTTGCCAATAGTCGCACTCACTTCACCCTGATTTGAGGGCGAAGCGGTTCGGTTATTTAGCTTCGGCCGCATTTGCTTTTTGAGCGGCTGCGGGCAGTTTTTCGTTAATGTAGTCATACATTGCTCGAAATTTCGGCATAGCTCTTAGTTCCAAGCGGCTGCCATTTTTCATGGTGAGCACCATGTCTCCGTAACTCCCGAAACCGCGAGGTACTGTGACGATTTTGACTATATCTGAGTAGATAACGTCTGTGCGATCGCCCCCCATCCAACCGCTAGTTACGGACACTCGGCGATTCGTGATCCGATACCGCAGCCACAGAGCCCGGACAATTCCTCCTACTGCGAGGGGGATGCCGACGACTGTCAGCCCTAGGAGTAAGTTGAGGATCAAGTCTCCCGGCGCGGGGCCGCCTTCATAATATACTTCCTCTCGAATTCCCATCTAGCACCTCGGCTTCTACCAACAACTGCTCTAATTCTTGCAGAATTTCTGCATAATTGCACTCTTGTGCGATCGGACGCACAACAATTACTAAATCCCACCCGAATTTTAATCGGGGCAATAGCTGTCGCAAAGCTGCCCGAATCTGACGCTTAATCCGGTTGCGGACTACAGCGCGTTTGCTAACCTTCAGGCTGATAGAAATGCCTGTGCGAGTTGGCTGCAAGGATTTTTCCGCTGTCGGTTTGCTTAATTCGACGCTTTTGGGTTTACGCAGAGCTCTTAAGCTCAAATGAGCGGAGTTCCGTCGAATTCCCTTGCGGTAGACGGCGCTGAAGTCTTTTCGGTGCTTGAGTCGGTTTGTCTCGGGCAACATGGCGTAGGGCGATCGTTGAGGCTTCTCAACCTTGATGCAGTGCTAGACTGCGAGGCGGTGGCGACCTTTGCTGCGGCGGGCTTTGATTACCAATCGACCGGTTGCGGTGCGCATTCTGGCGCGAAAACCGGATGTTCTTTTTCTTTTGCGGCTGGTTCCGTGCAGGGTTTGCTGTGTCATTTTGATTTCTCCGGGCTTGTTACTTTACTTTTGATTAATATTCACAATCTTCTAGTGTACCATAGAGTGGTTTTGTTGGCAATAAAATTTTTCCGATTTGAATTGATCGCCACTCATCAAAAAGCAACAACCCATGTTTGAGCTGGTGAACGAGATTTCGGTTTCGTTTTCACTACGATATCCCTAACTTTTCAAGATGATATTGCAAGGGCGATCGCCCTTAACCGAAAAAAATTAAATCCCAGACTTTTCAAACTTCTCAAACTCCCAGAACTCAGGGATTTCCTCTTCTATTCACAAAAAATCAAATCCCAGACTTCTAAATTCATCCGTGTTCTTCCCTTATTTCAGTTCCACATTTACCGTAGCAGACATCCCCGGTACAATCCGCGATTCATAGCCTTTAATGCTTTCGGCATCAAACATAACTTTTACCGGAATTCGCTGCACAACTTTGGTGAAATTGCCCGTATCATTATCGGGAGGCAACAAGGATAATTTAGCGCCAGAATCAGGGGATAAACTATCGAGACGACCCTCAGAGTTGCGACCAAAAGCATCTAATTTAATTTCTACTTTTTGGCATGGTTTCATGCTTGCCAGTTGCGTTTCTTTGAAGTTAGCAACTACTCACAAATCGTTACTGACGATCGCCATTAACGGAGTTCCCGGCTGCACCCGCTGCCCGACTTCAACGGATTTGCAGCCGATTTGTCCGGCGGCGGGATCAGTAATATTCGTGTAGGAAAGTTGCAGTTGAGCGTCTTTAACCGAGGCTTCCGATTGCCCGATCGCAGCTTTAGCTGCATCATACTGCGATCGACTGACTTTAGTTTGTTCGCCCGTAGCTTGCGCCTGTTGCAATCCGCGCCTGTTTTGACCTCGGCGGGGGCCCTGATTTCTGTTCCTGGGGCTGGTATGACCGGCACCATTTTACCTTGCTTGGGTATTGTCGCCGATCGGCTTTTCTAATAGGGCGACTGCTTTGCCGTTGCCGTTGAATTCTGGGTTGATTTCGTTTGTGACTTTGATGCTATTTGACTCCTGAGTTTTTAGTAAGATGTCGTTTCTTTAGAGTGCGTAGTTTTTATTTAGTAAAACGGCTTTTTTTTAAGAGTGCGCAGTATGTTGAGGTTATTTGTAATGTAGTGGAGGTAGAAGCTGCTGCACTTGACTCAAAAGATTGATTTGTCGGTTTAGGAAAGATTCAGGATCGCCCGATCGATCAGTTGGGAAAAGAGTTCTCGATCGGCCTCTGAAAAGCCCTCGACAGATCGATCTCGGATTGCAGCTACCAGCGGGGGCAATACCTCTTGCAGTTCCCTGCCAGAGTCTGTCAGCCAAATGCGCCAAATGCGGCGATCGCGCTTGTCTATCTCGCGGCGGACTAGGCCTCTTTCTTCCATGCGATCGAGCACGCCTGTCAGCGTCCCGCCTACCTGTTGCAGTTTGTCGCCAATGCTGGAAGTCGGCAAACCGTCTTCTTGCCACAAGCAGCACAGCACCAACCAGTGAAAAGCGGTCAGCTCAAAGGGCGCAAGTCGGTTATTTGGCGATCGAATGCGACGCTAAAACCGGGAATCCGCCCTGTGCCGGATATGTTAACAATTCTTAATTGTTCTTAAACTAGAAAGAGTAAATCTAGTTTGCGATCTGAATTTATGTTGCTTCCAGCCGACAAACGCACCAAGTTAGACGACACCGACGACAATTTGTTCTATTCCTATCCCCGGTTTGTGACTCACGTAGACGATGGATTCATCCAGCAACTCACCGATTTGTATCGGGAACGGCTGAAGCCGAATACTCGGATTTTTGATATGATGAGCAGTTGGGTTTCTCACTTCCCCGACGAGATGGAATTTGCCCATGTCGAAGGGCACGGCATGAATGAAGAGGAGTTGGCAAAAAATCGCAGGCTGAATCATTATTTCGTGCAGAATTTGAACGCAAATCCCAAATTTCCACTGCCAGATGCAGAGTTTGATGCCGTTGTCAACTGCGTTTCGGTACAGTATTTGCAACACCCGGATGTAATTTTTGCCGAGATTCACCGCATTTTGAAGCCGGGCGGCGTAGCAATTATCAGCTTTTCCAACCGGATGTTTTATCAAAAGGCGATCGCGGCTTGGCGGGAAGGATCGGAGGGCGATCGGGTAGAATTAGTCAAGGGTTACTTTAATTCTGTCAAAGGAGCGAATATACCCGGATTTAGCAAGCCGGAAGTAATAGTTCGCAAGGCTAATTTGCCGAGTTTTATGCAAATGCTGCGAATAGGAAGTGGCGATCCGTTTTATGCGGTAGTTGCTTACCGCCAAAGTTAGGATTTTTTGGCAGTAAGGACTTTAGGACTTTAGGTGGAAATTAAAAGCACTAAAGTCCTTACTACAAACCGATCGAAAGCTACGCTCTTTAGGTTAGGATATATTTAATATTTGCTCCTAAACTATGGAAAACCAGCTTTTGCAGCCCATCACACTCGATCCAAATATCTGCCACGGAAAACCCTGTATTCGCGGTCTCCGATATCGAGTAGAGTTCATTCTTGAATTACTAAGTTCTGGTATGAATGTTAAAGAAATTATAGATGACTATGATGATTTAGAACATGAGGATATTCTAGCTGCTTTGCTTTTTGCCGCGCGGCTGACTCAAGTGAAAAGCATATACCGAGTATTAGTGTAATGAAGTTTTTGGTAGATGCACAATTACCACTACCTCTTGCGCACGTGCTGCAATCTGCTGGTTGCGATACTATTCATACTAAGGATTTACCTCGACGAAATGCAACTCCGGATTCAGAAATTAACTGGCTTTCCATCCAAGAAAGCAGAATAGTTATCACCAAAGATAGACATTTTATCGATTCATTTATGATCCAGCAGCAACCTTACAAGCTGTTGATATTGACGACATGTCACATAAATAATCACCAACTTATACACTTATTTATGAATAACTTGCCGCAGTTAGCTGAACTATTTTAGGAACATTCCTTGATAGAAATGAATCGCGATACAATTGTAGTTCATCAGTAATAAATTGGGGTGAAACCTGCATATGAAACCATATCACCAAATATCTATCGACGAATGTGGCGAACCTTTAGTCCCTATTCCAACAGAACATTTTGCCTTTCAAATACCGCACCCTTATCAAGAGTTGGGTGCACCCTATCACAACAGCAAAGCAGATTCGCCTTACTATTTGCGGCAAGGAGTTGTAGATAGTTTAATCGCAGCTCAAACTCAGCTACAGCAAAATTATCCAAATTGGAAAATTCTGATATTTGATGCTTATCGGCCGGTCGAAGTCCAGCAATTTATGGTAGATTATACTTTTAATCAAATTGCCGTAGCTCAAGGCTGCGAATTTCCGGTTTCCGAAGACAAACGCCAAGTGATTATAGAACACGTATATCAATTTTGGGCAGTACCGAGCCTCGATCGCGCGATGCCTCCCCCTCACAGTACAGGTGCAGCTTTAGATATAACTTTAGTGGATGAAAATAATCGGCTAATTGATATGGGTTCTCCGATTGATGAAATATCAGAACGTTCTTATCCCGATTATTTTGGTAAGAGCAACGAGCCACAAAAACAGGAATATCACCGCCGCCGGAAAATCTTAAAAGATGCGATGATAGCTGCGGGCTTTCAGCAGCATCCTAACGAATGGTGGCATTTTTGTCTGGGCGATCAGATGTGGGCTTGGTTGACAAATCAAAACAATAGTGGTAGTCAATTTATGGCCCGATACGGTCGCTATTAAAAGGGTACGCAATTAAATCGGGACTGGCGCACTCTCGACCTTTAGAAACCTGGTTTCTTGACAAAAAACCTCAGCTTTTAGCTGCTTCCTCTAGCAATAAACCTGGTTTCTGACACTCTGTGCGTCCAGCAATATAAAAGTTTGAGCAAAATAAATCATTTGTATCAGGATAGACGGCAACTATTGCCAGCGGGGTAGCGGTGGTTTAAAATCAACGAGAGCGAACAAGTGCAGGCAAATCGAGCCAGCACCGCAAACCCTAAAGGATAACTCAGAGTTCACCCAATGAAAGCACTCATCCTCTCTGGCGGCAAAGGAACACGCTTGCGTCCCCTCACCTATACGGGTGCTAAGCAGTTGGTTCCTGTAGCAAATAAGCCGATACTGTGGTATGGAATTGAAGGAATTGTGGCGGCTGGGATTACGGATATTGGGATTATTATTAGTCCCGAAACCGGGGAAGAGGTGAAGACGAAAACAGGAGATGGATCTCGCTTCGGTGCAAAAATTACTTATATTTTGCAAGAAAAGCCGGCGGGGCTCGCTCACGCGGTAAAAGTTGCCCGACCATTTTTGGGCGATTCTCCGTTTATTATGTATTTAGGAGATAACTTAATTCAGAATCAGTTAGATCCGTTTTTAGAGATTTTTAACACGCAGAAACTAGACGCTCTAATTTTGCTCCGCCCAGTCCCCAATCCCTCTGCTTTTGGTGTTGCAAAAGTTGATGAGAAAGGAAGAGTTTTGCAGTTAGTAGAAAAACCACAAGATCCGCCATCGAATTTAGCACTGGTGGGGATTTACTTTTTTGCTCCTACTATTCACGAGGCGATCGATCAAATTCAACCCTCTGCCCGTGGCGAACTCGAAATTACAGACGCTATTCAACAGCTCATGAATCAGGAAAAACAGGTAGAAGCCTGCAATTTAGAGGGTTGGTGGCTGGATACTGGGAAAAAAGACGATTTGCTGAGTGCAAACCAAATCATTTTAGATAGCTGTATCGTAGCTTCAACTGAATTAAAAGTAGACGCCAAAAGTCAAATTATCGGACGAGTCCAAATAGGCGAAGGAACTGAAATCATTAATTCTACAGTTCGCGGGCCTGTGGTAATTGGGGAAAATTGCCGCATTGAAAATTGCTTTATCGGACCTTACAGCAGTATTGCCGATCGCGTGACGATGATTGATGCTGATATCGAACACAGTGTAATATTGCAAGGGGCGAAAATTCTTGGCATTCACCAGCGAATTGTTGACAGCGTGATCGGGCAACGAGCTCAACTCACAAATGCGCCTGCTCGTCCAAAAGCTCTGCGGTTTATGATTGGTGATGACAGTCAAATTGAGTTAGCTTAAAGTGAGATATTGCCAATATCGGAAGCAATAATCCTGATTTAACAAGAGATAAATTTTCTTGTGGGGTGGGCATCCTGCCCGCCCTGGAACAGGCAAGATGCCTGTTCCACAATTAATTACAATTATTCACACAGCAAAGCGGTCTGTTCACAATTAGTTACAATGATTGAAACAGCAAAGCTGCCTGTTCCATAATAAGTCATAGTAAGTTATCTAAAGGAGAGGAAAGTTTGCAGTACGAAGAAATACCAACTCAACAGATAATAGATAAATTGCGCCAAACTTTGGAGCCGCGAATTGGTATTGCTGAGCCGTCGCTGCTGGGAAGAGAAAATAGTGCGATGGCGCGAGATGAAGATGACGAAGACATCGCCCTGTTAAAGGCGGGTTTCGACATTTATAACATCCCCATTACCTCTTACCAAAGGCGGCTTGGTTCCGCAGTAATTGCAGTTAGGAAAATAGTCAGAAAATTGCTCAGACCCGTACTCGAACGCCAAGTTATTTACAATTTTGCTAATACCCGCGTCGTTCAAACATTGAGCATTCAATTGCAAAAATTGCAAGAAAATCAACAAAGTTTAGAGAAAAAAATTAAAACGGAATTCAGCAGCGGATTTCCCGAAGTTACAGCACAGCTTGAGACTCAACAAAATGCGATCGCAGCTTTTCAGTCTGAAATAGAGCAAATTAAAGTAGTGCAGCAGCAACATACTGCTATTTTAGAAAAGATTACCGCTCAATTGCTCGATCGACAACAATAAAGCATCAAAGATGACCACACTGCCAATATGCTCGTTAATTATAGTCAACTATAATGGTCTGCGCCACACGAAAGATTGCTTAAAATCTCTACAAAAACTTGCGTATCCCGAACAGCAACTAGATTTAATTGTAATTGATAATTGCTCTAAAGACGATTCCGTTAATTCTCTGCGCGAACTCTTTCCAAAAGTTCGCATTTTTGTCAATTCCGCAAACAACTTTGCTAAAGCTCTCAACCTCGGCATCAGCCAAGCTAAAGGGCAATATATCGGCTTTCTAAATAACGATGCTACCCTTGAGAGTCGCTGGTTAGAGATTCTTGTCAAACGGCTAGAAACTAATAATAAAATCGGTGCAACTAGCGGCAAATTGCTGTTTAAAGACGGGCGAATTAACAGCGCAGGCATTCAGCAATTACCTAATTTTTATTGGCGAGATCTCGGCTTTGGCGAAAAAGATTCGGGACAGTACGATACAGAACGGGAAGTCGAAGGGCTTTGTTGGGCGGCGGTGCTTTTTCGGAGAGAATGCCTGGAAGATGTCGGGCCAATAGATGAAGATTTTGTGATGTATTTTGAAGATGTAGAGTTTGCCAAACGCTGCCACAAACGCGGTTGGAAAATGCTTTATACTCCCGCAGCTATCGCCCATCACGAGTATCGGGGTTCGAGTAAAGGAAGCAAACTTACCGAGTATTTCTGCAATCGCAATCGGTTTTTGTATTTGGCGAAACACGAACCTTTGCAATTAGTCTCTTCGATTCATACTTCAGATTTTTTTACTCATAAGCAGTACGATTTGCTGTTCGAGAGTTTATTTGTAGCGATTAAAAAACTTCGAGATTATCAGAAACCAGAAATCATTGCCACTGTATTGCCGCAGTTGTCGGAAAAGTTGGCGGTGATTTACAGTCGCCTGAAGGTCGATCGCATTTTGTCTCGATTGCAGGTGGTTGGGGGCGATCGCAAAATGTCGATCGCCATTTACGATCACGGACTGCATTTTATTGGTGGCGGTCAAAAATACGTCGCTACCATCGCCTCGCTGTTACAAAATGAATTTGACATTACTTTTATCGCCAACAAAGCAGTTACTGTTTCCGACTTAGAATCGTGGTACGGACTCAACCTTTCAGGATGCAAAATTAAAATTATTCCCTTGGGGTTTTACGAGAAACGCGGAATGCAGTGCATCGATTCCAGCATCATCGTGGAGGATATGGACAATCCCTTTGATGAAATTGCCAGAGAAAGCAAAAACTACGATATTTTCATCAACGCAAACCAACTGGAAAAAGTGAAACCACTGTCGCCTATCTCAATATTTTTCTGCCACTTTCCCAATACCTTCCGCAACCGTCATTTTGCTGTCGATGACTACACTTTTATTATTGCCAATAGTCAATTTACTGTCAAGTGGTTGGATAAACGCTGGAATCTAAAGCCAACTTTTTTGCTTTATCCGCCCGTGGAAATGGCAGCAGTTAAAGTGCCGAAAGAAAACATAATTTTGGCTGTGGGACAGTTTGAAGCTGGGGGAACAAAAAAGCAAATTGAATTAATTCAAGCTTTCCGCAGTTTGCTAGCGGATTATCCCGAAGAATTCCAAGGATGGCGGCTTGTTTTAGTGGGAAGCAGTATTCCCCGCAATCCTTATTTAAAGACTGTCCAGAATTTATTGAAGCAAGATTCAAGGGCGATCGAGGTAAAAGTCAATGCTGACTTGGATGAGGTAAAATCGCTTTATGCTAGAGCGAGCATATTTTGGCACGGCTGCGGTTTGGGTGAAGTCAATCCTCAAAGATTTGAACATTTCGGGATGGCGACTGTGGAAGCAATGCAAAACTGTTGTGCTCCGATTGTTTTCAATGGCGGCGGCCAACCGGAAATTGTCGAACATGGGCGATCGGGTTTTTTATTTAATACCGTTGAGGAACTTTGCCAGCATTCACATCAACTAATTGTTAATCCCGATTTGCTAGCAGAACTTCAAGCTGGTGCACAGCAACGGAGTCAGAGCTTTAGGCTGGCACGTTTTGAGGAAAAAGTCAAGAGTTTTTTTGAGATTATTCACCAAGAATATGCTACAATTCGGCTGCCAAATCCGGCGGATGTAGCTCAAATGGTCGATCGAACTTAAAGGCTAATTCAAGCGTGTCTAACCCACTTTTAATCAATTTATCCTTCTTAAGTCCTGAACCAACGGGAATCGGAACTTATGCAACTAATCTTTTCCCGCAACTGCAACCGCTAGAACCCACATTACTTGTTTCCCAGCCAATTGACAATTATACTTGCTATCAAATCCCCGACACTCTGACACCGGATCGAGGATCGAAAGGACAAATTAACAGGCTGCTATGGACTCAATTCAACTTGCCAAAAATTTACAAAAAATTGCAGTCAACCCTGATATTTTCCCCAATTCCCGAAGCACCTTTGTATGCCGGCTGCCGCTACATAGTCACAGTTCACGATTTAATTCCTTTGCGATTTCCCCAACGGTTTTCTCGTTTAACAGCTTATTTCCGCTACTACATACCGCAGGTTTTGCGGCAAGCAGAACACATTATTTGCGATTCTCAAGCAACGGCGACAGATGTTGCTAACTTTTTCCATATTCCGCGTCAGAAAATGACCGTAATTTCCCTAGCTTGCGATAATATTAATTATAGATATCTGGACTTGCCAGCCAAAAATTATTTTCTTTATACCGGCAGACACGATCCTTACAAAAACTTGGAAAGATTAATTGCTGCATTTGCGAGTTTGCCCGATCGCGCAAATTACGAATTGTGGCTAGCAGGGCCTTTCAATGCCTACACGCCGCAGTTGACAGCACAAGTTGAAGAATTAGGTTTACAATCTTTGGTAAAGTTTCTCGGTTACGTTCCCTATTCTAAATTGCCCGTACTAATGAATCAGGCGATCGCCCTAGTTTTCCCTACACTGTGGGAAGGATTCGGCTTACCAATTTTAGAAGCAATGGCTTGCGGCACACCCGTCATCACATCCAACCTGTCATCGATGCCAGAAGTAGCCGGAGATGCCGGATTATTAGTCAATCCTTACAGCGTCCCAGAAATAGCCGAAGCCATGCAAACAGTAGCCACAGATTCAAAAGTGCGATCGAACTTAAAAACTGCTAGTTTAGCTAGAGCATCTCAATTTAGCTGGAACAAAACCGGAAAAGCAACCGCCAACATCTTACAACAATACCTTTAAATCTTCCCTCTCTTCCTCTCTGCGCCCTCTGCGCCCTCTGCGGTTAAATAAAAAAAATCCCACCCAAAAACCGCAATCTACATATTATCCCATGCCCAATCCCCAATCCAGCCTGCTAATCAACCTCTCCTTCCTAATTTCCAAACCAACCGGCTTAGCCATCTACGCCAAAAACCTATTTCCCCACCTAAAATCCCTCAATCCAACATTACTAACAGCCGAAAAATTTCCCAATAGCAACTGCTACCAAATCCCCGGCAACCTAACACCCGAACAAGGAACCAAAGGACACATCAACCGATTGCTGTGGACACAAACCAAACTCCCCAAAATTTACAAACAGCTAAAATCTAACCTGTTATTTTCCCCAATTCCGGAAGCTCCTCTATTTGCAGGTTGTCGCTATATCATTACAGTACATGACTTGATAGCGCTGCGATTTCCCCGTCGCTTCGATCCTCTGACACCTTACCACCGCTATTACATTCCCCAAGTGCTGCGGCAGGCTCAACACGTCATCTGCGACTCTGAATCAACTGCAAAAGATATCGCTAATTTTTGCAAGATTTCTCCTAATTTAATTACGCCAATTTTCCCCGGATACGATACCAGTTTTTTCCGTTTTTTAGACTTGCCAACAAGCAATTATTTTCTTTATATCGGTCGCCACAATCCCTATAAAAACCTACAGCGAGTTGTAGCAGCATTTGCTGCTTTGCATCATACTTCCGAGTACGAATTGTGGATAGCAGGTTCGGAAGACAAACGCTATACGCCGTTGCTGAAAGCGCAGGTTCAAGAATTGGGATTGTTCGATCGAGTAAAATTCTTAGACTACATTCCCGCGGCCGACTTGCCCACAGTAATCAACCAAGCGATCGCCCTGGTTTTTCCCAGTCTTTGGGAAGGATTCGGCCTCCCCGTGCTCGAAGCAATGGCCTGTGGCACTCCTGTCATCACCTCTAACCTGTCTTCAATGCCGGAAGTGGCGGGGGGTGCAGCAGTATTAGTCAATCCCTACAGCGTCGAGGAAATTGCCACTGCTATGCAAGAGCTTGCAGTCGATGGCAAAGTTCGATCGCACTTGCGGGATCTCGGTTTAGCCAGAGCAAAACAATTTAGCTGGGAAAAAACAGGGCTGCAAACTGCTGCTATTCTCGATCGATATATCTAATTTTTCTATTCTGAGGGTACAGAGAATCCTATTTAGGGTGCGATCGCATTTAGGGTGCGATCGCCACCAATATCTGCTGACATCTGGGAAATAGAAGCTTAAAGCCGGATCTCATGTCTGGCGAATTAACAGCAATTAAGCTCAGGGACGGGTTTTGTAGGGGCGAGTTCGCCAATATCTACAATTGAGATCCAGGGTATTTGTCAACCCGCCTCCCCGCCCCTGGAGGCAAAATTCGCGCTTTTACTTGTTGATACCCAACTGATCGCCGCGCTTGTATTGCTGATAAGCAGCAAAAAACAGCCCCGACAGAGTAACAAAGATTAGACCCAGAACAATACCTGAAAGTAGCGGTTCTACCATGAGAGCTCCTTAACGTTAAGATTTAACAACCTATTTTTAATATTACCAGCACTTACACAGATGAAATTTCGCATTCATCGCCGTTGAGGGGGTCCCAGAGCTTGCTCTCCCCGCTGCGAACGATTAAGCTATGTTATGAGAAATAAATTTTCTTGTAGATAGTTTTTTAAATTGAACTCCTTTGAATCAGCAACTTGCCAGGAATGAAATTAAAAACCCGATCGAGCGACTTGCCACATTTGCGCTAGCGGTGTTGCTTGCCATCATATTGGCGAGTATGACAATTCGTCAGTTTCAAGTCGCCGATCCTTACGTCAAAAGCGTACTATCCCTCACGGGCAACCCGTTTCAGGGTTCCGCCATCTTTCAAATGAACTGTGCCGGGTGTCACACATCCGTTTCAGACAGTCAAGTCGGGCCCAACTTGCACGGAGTGTCCGATCGCAAATCCGAATTGGATTTGATCCGCCAAGTCACCAGCGGGCAAACCCCACCAATGCCCCAGTTTCAGCCGAGTCCGCAAGAAATGGCCGACTTGCTGAAGTATCTCGAACAAATGTGAACCAAAGAAGGGGAACGGAATTCGTTCCCCTTCTCCCGATTGTCCAGGCAAGAGTAAGGTGCGCCATAAGCACCCTACTGCTTATGGCGGACTAACCCAGCAACCTAAAACTGCTCGCCGATAACTCGGTCCGCTGCACGCCGACAACTGTAGCCAAAACCTCGTTGCTGCCGGCGATGCCGATCGCAGTTGAGCCATTAATTGCGGTAAGTGACAGTTGATTGAACTCCAAGCCTCCCGCCAAGACGATCGCATCAACCCCTAGGGTGAAGTTGAAAATGGTATCGATTCCCCCGCCCGCTGCCAAGACAAAGCCATTGCTGCCAATGCCGCCAACGAGGGTATCGCTGCCAAGGCCGCCAAATAGCAAGTCAGCCTCGGTGTCACCAAAGAGCAAATCATCGCCACTGCCGCCAATTAAGGTATTTCTACCGTCGCCGCCGCAGAGAGTGTCATTGCCTTGATCGCCAATTAGCACGTCGTCGCCAGCGCCTCCCAACATTACGTCATCGGCTTTGCCCCCGTACAATAGGTCATTGCCTTCGTCGCCAGAGATCGAGTCGTTACCGCGATTGCCATAAATCGTATCGTTAGCCCGATCGCCAAAAATCAGGTCAAAGCCTTTGCCGCCGAAGAGACTATCGTTATCGATGCCTCCGTAGATAGTATCGTTGGCCGTATTGCCATTGATGTAGTCGCCGCCGCCTCGGCTAAAGATCAAATCGTTGCCGTCCAATCCGAAGATAGAGTCAGTGCCGGCAGTACCCACGATCGTATCGTCGCCGTTAGGGCCGTTGATCACATTACCCGCTGAAGGACTGCCGGACTCATTGGGAGTAGCGATCCTGGGGAAGTCCTCAGGGCAAACCAAATCTGTCGGTACAACTGCAGGTGTCGGCGTCGGTGCACCCGGTGTCGGCGTCGGTGTACCCGGTGTCGGCGTCGGTGCACCCGGTGTCGGCGTCGGTGCACCCGGTGTCGGCGTCGGTGCACCCGGTGTCGGCGTCGGTGCACCCGGTGTCGGCGTCGGGGCACCCGGTGTCGGCGTCGGTGTACCCGGTGTCGGCGTCGGTGCACCCGGTGTCGGCGTCGGTGCACCCGGTGTCGGCGTCGGTGCACCCGGTGTCGGCGTCGGTGCACCCGGTGTCGGCGTCGGTGCACCCGGTGTCGGCGGTACGGGTCCCGTTGGCGTCGGTGTCGGCGTCGGTGTCGGCGTCGGCGTCGGCGTCGGCGTCGGCGTCGGCGTCAGCGTCGGGATGTTCCCGAAGTTGATGTCGCTGACAATAGCGCCCGAAGCTAGGGTGATGTCGGCGGGGTCGGGGGTGCTTTGGGTGAAACCTGTTTGGTTAACCTCCCGGACGCGGTAGGTTCCCGGCGCTAGGTTCGCGAACAGGTAGTTGCCGCTGCTATTTGTAGTCGTAGTAATAGGAATACCACCAACTCCGGGCGTGACGTTGGTTAACCGAATTTCGACATTGGGCAAACCCGGTTCTCCAACATCCACAATGCCGTTGTTGTTGGTGTCTCGGAACTTCAGTCCTTGGATCGTCCCGGGTTGGGGCAGGAAATTGCCGAAGTCAACGCCCGTGACGTTATCTGAGAGATTAACCGTAACGGGGGCGGGGTTGGGGGTCGTCTGCGTCCAGCCGTTTTGCTGGACTTCCCTTACCTGGTAAGTACCAGGGGGTACCTCGATGATAGTGTAGTTGCCGTCGGCGTCGGTGATGGTAGTCAGTTCGCCCTGATCGAAGACTCCATTTGGTGGGTTGCTGTCGAGGAAGATTTGCCAATTTGGCAGCCCGACTTCGTCGGCATCCTGGATTTGGTTTAGGTTGAGGTCATTGAATTTTTGACCGCTGATGGTGCCGGACTCCAAGAAGTTGCCGAAGTTGTTGTTTTGGGAGTTGAGGCCGCTAGTGACGGCGATCGTAAACCCGCCGGAAAGAGTAGGCGTGGCTGCATTGACGGGGGGCACAGTTTGCGTCCAGCCAGTTTGTGGCACTTCCCGCACTGTATAAGTGCCGGGTGTAAGGTCGTCGATCTCATACTGACCCGTAGAATCGGTGATTTCGCTTTCTTCATCAGGATCGAAGGTGCCGTTATTGTTGGCATCCACGTAGATTGTCCAGCCTCCTAGGGGTTGTTCTGCTGGCAAATCTTGGGTGCCATTTTTGTTGCGATCGTTAAATTTGATCCCGCTGATCTTGCCTACCTGGAAGTTGCCGAAGTTTTGAGCCGTAATATCTGTGCCGCTGACCGGGTTAATTGTATAAAAAGCCGGGCCCGCGGTTTGTGAGAATTCCTCCGACACGTCTTCTCTCACAAAGTGCCGACCGGAGCCGACGTTGGTAAAGCTATAAGTACCAGGAGCCGCTGGCGCTGCCCCGGTAACTTGAGAGGCGATTTCCGCATCACCGCTATCTAAAGTGGTGTTATTGTTAGTATCTTTGAACAAGCGAACGGTAGTGCCGTTGAGGGGGGTGTCGTCAGCAGAGAAGCCGTTGCCTGTGAGGTCGGTGAATTTGGTGCCGCTGACGGTTATGTTTTGGAAAACGCCGAAGTTTTGGGCGGTGGCAGCAGTACCGCTTAGGGCGGTAAGGAAAATTGGGGCAGCGGGGAAAGAAATACTGGAGTTGGCTGGGGGAATGGCTTGTATCAGGTAATTGCCCGGGCCGATATCGGAGAAGAGGTAATCTCCGGCTCCTGCAGTCGTTTGCGGAGTGCCGACTACAGTATCTGTACCGACTTCTAGCGTGCCGTTGGCGTTGGTGTCTTTGTATAAGTTAACGGTGATGCCGTTTCGTGTAGCGTCATCGGGCGTGAAGCCGTTCCCCGCGAGGTCGGTGTAGGTTTTGCCCGCGATCGATGTTTTCCGGAAATTACCGAAGTTGGCACCGGTGACATTAACAATACCCGTATTTGCCGGAGTTGGGCCGACAGTCTGCACCCAATCTGTTGCAGGGGTTCCAGCGGGCGGCGCTTCTGTAATTGGAGTAGCTGTTTTTACGTCGGAGAGGGTGTAAGTGCCGTCGGCTGCGGTGGTAGCGGTCTTGGTGCCTACAGAAATCACCCAGCCCGGTAGACCTGGTTCAGTTGCCGCCTGCTGAACGCCGTCACCGTTAACGTCGTTGAATTTAAGGCCCGTGACGATCGGGCCGTACTCGTAGGCGCCGATATCAACAGCAGTGCCGATCGTCCGAGGAAAGCCAGCGCCCCGCTGGTCAGTCGCCCCCGCAGCCGCAGCCGCGGTGGCGTTGCCGCCGTTGATGGCCGGATTAGTGGCAGGGCTGCCCACCAAAGCATAGGTAACAGGAACGCCTGTAGCCTGGTTCACATCTGCGGTAGGGGCGATGATACTTGCTAGAGGAACGGTCAGTTGCTGGTTAGCTAAGCCCGTGCTGCCCGCAGGGTCCAGGATCAAATTGTTGATGCTGGTGGTGGGATCGAATGCCCCGAACACGTCGGGAAAGGCGCCACCAGTATTGCCTGCGACGATCGAATTTCTGAGATTCACCGTACCGCCGTTAGTAGCAATTCCCCCCCCGCGGCCTAAAGCAGGATCGGGATCAGCATTGTTGACCGTAATGGTGTTGTTAGTGAGAGTTGCACTAGCGCCGAAGTTGACAAAAATCGCGCCACCCGCCCCAGCACCCGGTCCAGCGCCCTGTGTAGGGCCCGCTGTAGGGCCCGGATTGCCGCCTGTTGCTGTGTTGTTGAACAAAGTGCTGTTGTTGAGAGCCAAACTGCCACCCCCAACAAAAATTGCCCCTCCCAAACCAGCACCGCCGCCGCTAGTGACTGGGCTACCAGTGCCACCTGGGGTGAAACCTCCGAGGGTCGTGCTGGTTAATACTGCTGCACCCCTGCCGCTACCTCCACCGAAGCCACCCTGACCGCCAGCGCCGATCGCACCTGGGGGAGTGCCGGTACCGCCAGCGCCGCCAGGGCCACCACCGCCACCAAAGCCACCAGCACCGCCTGCACCGCCTGCGCCGCCTGCACCGCCTGCGCCGCCAGTACCCCCTGCACCCCCTGCCCCGCCTGCACCGCCCCCACCGCCGATGAGGCCGATAGCACCGCTACCGCCTGGGCCGCCTGCGCCGCCAGTACCGCCTGCGAAGGTAGTGCTGCCACCGGGACCGCCGGGACCGCCTTGGCCGCCGGGAACGCCCGCTCCAAAAGTATTGTTAACGCCGGCGCCACCACTGCCACCGTTCGGTGCAGTAGCAGTACCAGGGGCACCAGCACCACCCGCAGTTGTGAAGTTGAAGCCAGGAGTGCCACCGAAGAGGGTGCCGAAATCAGCGCTGCCACCAGCACCGGCTGCTGGGCCTACCCCTGGTGCTGACCCCGCGCCGCCGAAAGCGCGGTTGCCATTGAAGGTAACGCTATTAACTGTGACATTGCCGGTGTTGATAAATAGTGCGCCGCCCATGCCGGCCGCACCGCCACCGCCCCCCGTACCGGCACCGCCTTGGGATAGACCAGCGGTCAATGTCAGGTTGGAAAAACTGACTGGGGCAGTCCCGCTGTCTACCACAAAGCCCCGGTTATTACCGAAATTTATGGTGAAACCGCCGCCGGTAAACGTGATCGGGGTGGAAATTCTGGGCAGAACCTGTGCGGCGCCAAAGGTGATGTTGCCGGTGATGGCAATCGTGTCTGCATTGGGCAAAGCGTTAGCCAGAATTATCGCATCTCGCAGTTGGTCAAATGTGGCGACTAAAACTGCGCTGTAAGCTTCCCTCGCCTCTGCAGAAAATGCTAAAGGTGTTTCTATTTTGCCCGTAGTCACTTCCAGCGCCCAGTCTCCACCGAGTGCGGCACTGCCGGTCAAGTTATCGGAAGCGGCAATATTTGCCCCGGTGAGCTGGCTCAGCCTTTGGACGAAGGCGACACCGGCTTCTGTGGCGCCGACGTTGCAACCGTAAAGTAGAATTTCGGGTTTAGCTGTAATTGAAGAGGTCGAGTTTGCTTCGGCTGCTGGCAAAGCAAACCATTTTTCTAAATAATTGCGGTAGTTTTCAATGTTGCACAGATTTAGTTCTGTGCTCCCCAGTTGCAAGCTGGCTGCTGCGCCGTGAGACAAAATGTGGACGGCTGCAATGTTTTTCCGCTGTTTTAGTGTTTCGGCGATTTGCTCAATGCCGTCGCGATCGGCTTTGAGAATAACAATTTCTGTATCGGGATTGGCAGTTTCTGTTAAACTTTCGCAATCTTTAACTTGTGAATCTGCAAAAACTATCTGGTGTTTCCGTTCTTTATAGAGTTCCACGATCAAATTCTCCTGGTACACGCACACATCAAATTCATAGCACAAACCAAACGCAGCAGCGATCGATCTTTTTCGGGTGCGGATGAGAGTCGATCGCCCCTAACTTTCACCTTACCTAAATTTCACATAAATTGAATATTGACACAAACCTTTTTTTATGCTTACCCAGCCTAACTAAGTTAGTTTGATGCTTGAGAAGTTTTAAAGGGGGATATTGTTCCGGGTGTTACAAAAATGTTGGAGAAGACTTGCGCGCTGTTTTCTGAGCTACCAGAGATGGATAAGATACCAGATTTTATGAAAATTGTCAATCAAATAATTAACTGATGGCGATCAATATTTGTTAATCAAGAGTCATCAGTCACGGTTATTAGCTGTAAGCTGATATTATTTAGTAGTGCTTAGCTGCTGAATGATAGGGATGTGCGATCCTCTTCGAGGGCTTCGCTAACGAACCACCGCAATCACATAGGTTTCTAGTGAGCAATGCAAGTCCTCATAAAACTCAGAGGACTTGCATTGCTCACTAGAAACGCGAGAGCGGTTATTTTACAGGAATAGAGATGAGCGATGAATACTGACTCATGACTAACATTCCTGGAGACCATTAGACTCAATAAACCGCGAATAGGAAAGAAAATTCTGCTTTTGGGTCCAGAACCTTAACTCCTCTTCCCGGTTTCTGCCTCCTAGAGTGACTAATTACCAAGTTTCTTCATCGGGCTTATTGGAATTGCTCCAAATTTCTACATCTAAATCATTGAGATAAATCAGAGCACTTTCAATCTGTTGACTTGTACCCTTAAGTTCCAAATCAAACCAACCGTCATCTAAAGTTTTAACACCCAACAAAGCAGCATTAAAATTAACCGTTAAACCGTATTCAGAAATCAGGTTAGAGATGACAGGTTCCTCATGGTATTCTTTAGGAACACGAATGCGAATGCGCGTTTGAGTTGGTCTGCTATCGCCAATCTCAGATTTGGGAAGATCTGATTCTTGGGTTTTGTGAAAATCGTCGATCGCCTCAAATTCAGATTCGCTAGTGTTGTGAGCTAACATTTGGGCCTCCTAATGTTTGTTTCAGTTTACATTTTGCACCAATATCAATCTTCAGGACTATCGCGGTGTGGAGGCGGGTTTTTTAGTCTTTAAGTATTCTTTAAAGCTATTGGTTAACCCGCCCCTACAGTTGTTTGAGAATGGTGCAATATCTCAGTTTCACTATTTTAGTCATTTACCACATTTAAAAATTAGGTTTTTTTGGTATTAGGGCGTAAGTTCTGTTGACTAATGACCAATGACTAATGACTAATGACCAATGACTAATGACTGAGGATTATTCTTCAACCTCCTTAATGCTAGTTTTTCGTTCCAAAATCTCCTTAAGCACGAGGGTAACAACTGCTAAAAGACCTAGAACTACCGCCGCAGAAAATGCGGCTTGCGTCGCGTACTGCTTGTAAGCATCCTCTACAAACAAAGGCAAAGTTTGCGTTTTTTTAGCAATATTTCCCGACACCACAGAAACAGCTCCAAATTCTCCCATTGCTCTAGCATTGGTCAAAATTACTCCGTAAAGCAATCCCCAGCGAATACTGGGAAGCGTGACATTCCAGAAAATTTGCCAGTCATTTGCTCCCAAAGTTTTCGCCGCCTCTTCTTGATCTGTTCCCACTTCTTCCAAAACAGGAATTACTTCGCGGGCCACAAAAGGCAAGGTAACAAAAGCAGTAGCCAGCACCATTCCAGGGAAAGCAAAAATAACCTTAATATTGGCTCCCTCCAGCCACGACCCAAACCATCCCAGCCGACCGTAAAGCAGTACAATCATTAAACCTGCAACTACAGGAGATATGGCAAAAGGCACGTCTAAAAGGCTGATTAATAGCGTGCGACCCCGAAATTTGTTGCGGCCAATTACCCAGGCGGCACACAAACCGAAGACTGTATTTACAGGCACGACAATCAGAGAAATTATCAGGGTTAGTTGCGCTGCGTGCAGAAAATCGGGCGAGGTTAAGTTAGAAAAAAATGGCTCAAATCCCTTTCTGAAAGCTTGGTAAAAAACGTTGAGCGTGGGGATAAATAAGACAAGAGCGAGATAGCCGATCGCAATTCCGATTAAAGTTGGTTTTACCCAAGCTTTTTCCTGACTCCGACTAGAACCGGCGGGCGGAAATTTGTAACCAGCGGGTGAATTGATATTAGCCGTCATAGCGTCTTCTCCATGCTTGTAAGAGATTAATTGCGAACAGCATCGCCAGGGAAATACCTAACATGAAAGTGCCGATAACTGTTGCTCCTGCATAGTCGTACTGTTCCAACCGTTGGAAAATTAAAACCGGGGCGATTAAATCTTTGAACGGTATGTTAGAAGCTACAATTACAGTAGAGCCGTACTCCCCAACCGCTCGCGAAAACCCGAGTGCTACTCCGGTTAAAATAGACGGAAATAGCGGCGGCAAAACTACTCGCCAGAAGGTTTCAAATTGAGAAGCACCTAAGCACCAAGCTGCTTCTTCGATTTCTTTTTCCATCTCGTTTAAAACTGGCTGTACGGTTCTAACAATAAATGGCAAGGAAATAAATATCATCGCTATACCTACGCCCAATCTAGTAAACGAGATCTTGATTCCCAAAGGTGCAAAAATCGAACCAATCCAGCCATTATCGCTGTAAACTGTGGCGAGAGTTAAACCTGCGACGGAGGTGGGCAGTGCAAAAGGCAAATCGACGATTGCATCTACAATCCGTTTGAAGGGAAAGTCGTAGCGGACTAATACCCAGGCAATTAATGTGCCGAATACTCCGTTAATTAATGCCGCAATTAATGCCGTAAAGAAGGTGACATCGTAGGCAGAAAGGGCGATCGGACTGGTGGCAATTTTCCAAAATTCGACGGGGTTTGCTGTGCTGGCTTTCAGCAGCATTGCTGTAACTGGGAGGAATAGCATTAAGCTGAGGTAGCCTAGGGTGATTCCCCAAGGTAATGTTATTTTGCCCAGCCCCTTTTTGATATTTTCGATCGGAGATTGAGGGTTACTGATTGCAGGTGATCCAGCCATAAGTCAATAGTTTTGAGTTGGAAAGAATAATTGCTGTAGGGGCGGGTTTTACCAAGAATAATTGCCTAAAACCAATCATCTCGTAAACCCGCCCCAGCTCATTAGATAGATGTAGGGTGCGGATCCATCCTACAAACTGCAAGGCGCGATCGAATATCTAGCAGCGACGCACCATAGGAGATACAGGTTTTACCGATCGTATTTGACTAAAACCAATCAACTCGTAAAACCGCCCCGGTCACTACTATCTAATTGAAGCTTGGATTTTGTCAAAAACAGCTCCGTCATCGAAGAATTTCTGCTGAATATCTCCCCAACCTCCTAAGTCTTGAGCTGTAAATAGGGTTTTGACGGGGGCATATTTTTTGACAAATTCTGGTTCTGCGGCTACTGTCGCATCTACTGGGCGGAAGCCTGCTTTGGCAAATTCTCGCTGAGCTTCTGGGGAGTAGAGAAACTTGACAAATGCTTCGGCGACTTCGCGAGTACCGTGTTTATCAACGTTTTTATCGACAACGGCAATCGGATTGTCGATCGAAACATTGACTTCGGGAATAGTATAAGTCGGTTTTTCGCCTTTCTCACCAGCCAAAATAATCTCGTTTTCGTAGTTAATTAAGGCGTCGCCTTGCCCTTGTTTGAAAAATACATCGGTGGCTTCGCGGGCATCTTTAGTCAGGATGGGGACGTTTTTGTAGACTTTAGTAGTCAAGTCTAATGCTTTGGTTTCGTCTCCTCCGGTTTTAACAACCGAGCCCCAAAGTGCGAGGAAATTCCAGCGTGCAACGCCTGAGGTTTTAGGATCCGCGGTGATCAATTTCACTCCGTCTTTGCTTAAATCTTCCCAGGTTTTGATGCCTTTGGGATTGCCTTCGCGGGTGACTATTGCTCCAACCGATTTGCTGACTATGCCTTCGTTGGGGACTTCTTTTTCCCACCCGGGTTCAATGAGTCCGGCTTTTTCGATTTTGGTCGTGTCGAGGGCGAGGGCTAAGTGTACGATGTCTGCTTCTAAACCGTCAATTACGGCCCGAGTTTGCGAACCGGAACCGCCGTAGCTTTGGTTGAAGGTGACCGTTTGACCCTTTTCTTTTTGCCACTGTTCTACGAATTTGGGAATTATCGCTTCGTGGGCGGCTTTGGTGACGGCGAAGGAAACGAGGGTTAATTCTACGTTGCCTTTGTTGGCTGCTGGACTAGCACCGCCGGGAGTGGCTGCGGGATTGTTAGTGCTTCCCTGGCCGCAGGATGCAACGGCTACACTTAAAGTTATTCCCACTAAAAATAGCGACACAAATCTTTTCAGCCCAGTCAATGATTTATTTGTGCCGACTGGTGGCTGTTGCGGCCAGTGAAGGTGTTGAGTTAAGCGTTGCCACGGGCTCATTATATTTGTTCCTCTAGAGTAAGTACGGTTATTAGGTCGGAATACCGTAATTATGGTTGTGAAGTACGATTATAGACAAGAGCGAGTCAAATGGCAACAAAAAAAACGAATGGGGGGAGCTCAGGGTCGATCGAATATCCTAAAGTCTTTTCCCTCGGTGCTTTCGGGTCAGATTCGCGGTAAAATGTGAACTATCTATAGAGATACTATTATTGAGTTAAGGTGCTAAGCAGGCGCGGCTGCACGATAGGCCTGCACAACTACGATCGGCAGATCGCCCAAATGTAATAGACCTGCCAAGAGAACCCGCCCCTGAGGCCTATGCCTGACTCGCGCGATCGCCCTTAAGTAAGAAAAAGTTTTAACTGGTATGTCCTTACCCCGCCCCGTCTCAGACACCCTAATAGAACTGTTGAAGCCTGTAGCCTGCGAATTGGGAGAAAGATTGGGAGCAAGCGCTGTCAACGAACGCTATGCAGAAATTGAGCCGTCTGGTTCTGGTGCTTTGAACCAGCAAATCAAAAAAGACCCCCGCTGGATTAAAGCACAAGTGAGATATTTGCAGCGGCAGCAGACCAGAGAACAAGAATTAATCGCGCTCGCCGACGCAGAAGAAAGGGTAAAGGAAGAACGCGCTAATCGAATTAAGGCACAAGAATTGAGAGATAAGCGGGCAATTAGCCGACTTTGCCGCGACCTGATGCGGGAGTTTCAATCAGAAGCAATTCGAGTTAAGCTGACGGAAATTCAAGCTATTTGGGACAGGGACAACTGGTTTTCTAATTTGAGCAGGCAGGAAACTGAACAGATTTTGCAGCAGCAGCAGCACCGATTGCTGCTGTTAGTTGCTCCCGCAAAAATTAGCCAAGATTGCCCGTCTTCGTTTCGCCACAATCTCAATATCGAGCTGCCGGCTAAGTTGAGAGCTTTTTTGAACCAGCACTACCCCCAGCACGGAGAGTTGTGTCCGGTTCAATTTTACGGAGACTATTTCAAAAAGGCGATTTCTGATATTGATGTGGAGCGGTTGCAGAGTGTTTTGTCTCCCGTACCTACAGCTATACTGTACAGCGATATCAGCGATTATGAAGTTAATTTTCATGTCGGTTTTTGGGGAGTCATAAATCAGAGCGTTTCTCTAGTGGCGATGCAGCCTTGGAATTGGGAAGAGGTTTATCACCAGTTAGAGGCGGAAGGGAAAGATCAAAAGGTGAGCCTGCGGATTATTCGGCAAATAATTGTGACAATTCACAAGTTATTGGCGGCTTTTTTAGCTGATTTGTATTATTTAAATATCGATTTTGCTCACGAACCTCAGCTATTTAATTTAGAGGCGGAATTTGCTCAGGAATGGTTTTCTAAAGATTGGGCCCTACCGTATATTGAAACTCTTAAAGAAATTCAGGAGCAGCAGCGAATAGTCTATAAGGGAGAGATGCGGCGGCTGGCGCTTCGAGAGGCGAAAGCTAGGGCGGAACGCCAGCGTTTGGAGGAGGCTGAACTCAAACGCAGAGAGGAAGTTAAGGCGGCATCTCAGCGGGCGAAGGAATTAGCTCACAAATTAACACATCTGAAATGGCGGTGTGTATTTACGCTGCCGGGACATTCATCGTTTGTGAATTCTCTGGCGATTAGTCCTGACGGCAAAATTCTGGCTAGTGGCAGTTGGGATAAAACTATTAAGATTTGGAATTTAGAAACAACGGAATTACTTGGCACTCTGACGGGACATTCCGATCGCGTAAATTCGGTTGCTATTAGCTATGACGGAAAAATGTTGGTCAGCGGCAGTTCGGACGAAACTATTAAGTTTTGGAATTTGCACAACGGTGATTTGCTGTGTACTTTTCCGGGACATTCAATGGAGGTGAATTCGGTGGCGATTAACCCGAAGCGCCAGATAATAGCTAGCTGCGGCGGGGCTGATAATACGATTAAGCTGTGGAATTTGCGGACTGGTGATTTGCTGCGGACTTTGAAGGGTCATTCTGACAATGTGAATTCAGTGGTTTTTAGCCCGGACGGTAAAATATTGGCGAGTGGCAGTTCGGATGCGACGAGCAAGGTTTGGGATGTGGAAAGCGGCAAGTTGCTGCGGACTCTCTCGGGGTTAAATGTTGGGGTGAATTCTGTGGCGATCGCGCCGGACGGCCAGATTCTTGCTAGCGTCAGCAATGATTATACGATTAAGCTTCGGGATTTGCATACGGGCAGTTTGTTGCGGATTTTAAATACTAATTCTGGGAGGGGAAAGGGTGTAGCGAATTTAGGAACGAATGAAGCGCTGCATATTTTGAAGAATTATGTGAGTCGGGGCGATTCGGTTGCTATCAGTGGGGACGGTTTGACTTTGGCTAGCGGGTGCGATGATAATACGATTAATATTTGGAATTTGCAGACGGGGGATCTGTTGAGGAGTCTTAAGGGACATTCGGGTACGGTGTACTCGGTGGCGATCGCACCAGAGGGCAAGATACTTGTCAGTGGTAGTGCGGATGAGACGATTAAGATTTGGCGCTGCGATTAGTTAGTCATTAGTCATTAGTCCGTAGTCATTAGTCATTAGTCATTAGTCCGTAGTCAATAGTCAGTAGTCTTATCGTGTTGAGTAAATTAACCACAATACTTGTAGGGACGGGTTTTACCAACAATCTATAATTCCCACTAACAATCTAGATAAACCCGCCCCATTGAGCGACTAGATATCAGATAATCTGCTTTGACCGCGAGTCTGGCTGGTTTCAACCCCACAGCTAGAAACTAAACAATACTTACGGATGGAGGCGCTTATTCCCGGTTTCTACGAAAATTTGGGTTGAGTAATCAGAAATATAGGAAGAAACGGGGTTTCTCAGATCGGGGTGCCTAAATCCTGCCAAACTCCTCTAAAAGAGGACGGCGGGATTTAGCTAGACGAGGATAATTCCGGTTTTTCCCTTGCCGCGAGGGGTTTTGGGCGAATTTGAAAAAAAAAATGGCTGGGGGGGTTGCGCTAATGACTATAAGTTTGCTATATTAAGTTTCACTGCTGGTGTAACTCAGTTGGTAGAGTAGCTGATTTGTAATCAGCCTGTCGCAGGTTCAAATCCTGTCACCAGCTTTATAGCAGTTTTCAATCAAAGTAAATATCGGATTAAATACAGTAGGGACACGGCAGTGCGGTGTCCCTATCTGATATGTGCAATTTCGTACCTTTGGGGCGGGGTCGCGTGCCCACCCCACAAGAGTTTCCCGAAAAATAGGTGCACAAGTTAAATGTGCGACAAATTACAAGGCTTTAACTAACGCAGTGCAGGCTTTTTTCAACCATTCAATTGTTGCTGCATCAAGTACGGGTTCGAGTTTCTCGACTACCGAAGCGTGATAATTATTCAACCATGCTAGTTGAGTCTTTGACAGGCGATCGACATTTATCAATTTGCGCTCAAACGGAATATACGTCAGCGGTTCAAATCCGTACCAAACCAAACTGTTTTTTGATGGCATTTCCCTGACCACATAGAGATTTTCGATGCGAATTCCGCCCCATCCCGGTTCGTAATATCCCGGTTCAATGCTAGTTACCATTCCGGCTTCCAGGGGATACTGCACAGATTTGCTGATGCCGTTTGGCCCTTCGTGGCCGGCTAAAAACGCGCCGACTCCGTGCCCGGTGCCATGTCCGTAGTCTAGCTGTTCTTGCCATAATACCGCACGGGCGATCGCATCTAATTGCACTCCCGTTGTTCCTTTGGGAAATTGCTGCATTGCACAGTTAATGTGCGCGATTAAGACTGTTGTGTAGTGTTCTATTTGTAGCGCCGTCGGTTCTCCGATACTTACTGTTCTCGTATCGTCGGTTGTACCTGCTAAATATTGCGCGCCTGAGTCAAGCAGCAGCAGTTCCCCCGGTTTTAACGTTATTTCAGGGCTGGGGGTTCCGTAATGTACGATCGAGCTATTGGCTCCCGCACCGGCGATCGTTCTAAAAGTTAAAGTCTGAAAATCTGTTTCTTGCTTGTAAAATCTTTCGATGGTTTCTTTGACATCAAACTCTGTCACTACCTTACCATTTTCTAGCTGTTCTGTCAACCACTTTAAAGTCAAAGTTTTCGCTCGACTTGCTTTGAAATTAGCTGATTTCATCTGCTCGATTTCAACGGGATTTTTGCGAGCTTTCATCCCTTCTACCGGATGAGTATCAAAAACTATTTCGATGTTGTAGAACTGCGCTTCTTGCTGGTTTAATATTAACTGGTACGTGCCTGCTGTGCTGTGTTTCGGGTCTAAAAGTACCCTAATTTTATTTGGCAAATTTACGCAAGTTTCTAATGTATGCGGATAGTCTGCGTAGGGAAGCAAAGTTACATCCGCCCGCAATTCTTGCTTAATTTCTAGTGGAATTCGTTCGGGATTTGTAAACAAAAACGCTGAATCTGTGGTGACAATGGCATAGGATATAAAAATGGGAATGTGGGGAATATCCGAGCCTCGGAGATTGAACAGCCAAGCTATTTGATTGAGGTTGGTAATCGGAAGCACATCGATATTGGCGAGTTGCATCGCTTCCCTGACTCTGGCTAATTTTTCGGCGGCGGTTTCTCCTGTTAGGGATGCAGGTAAGCTAAATATGGGCTCTGCATCAATCGCGGGTAAAGTCTCTGCTGTTTGCCAAGGAGTTTGCGATCTAACTTTGTCTGTCAAATTCTCCGGGATTGGTATGAGCTCAATCTCCGCCGTTGCAAATTTTTTCACCCAATTTTGATATTGCTCGGTTCCTACAGTAAACGGGTCAAAACCTAGGCGAACTTTCGTTAATTTTTGTGCTGCTTCTACAGCCAGTTTTTCTAAAGTTTCAATCGAGGTTAAATTTCCTTCTAAGCCGAGTTTCGATATTTCGATGAGCCCAGGATCTACTTGCAATTCTGCTTGTTCGTAGTAACGGGAATCCACAAACAACCAAGCGGAATTTTTGCCAACCAACAAATCGCCAGCGGAACCCGTAAAACCGCACATCCAAGCTCGCCGTTGCTTGGCTGCTGGAACTGATAAATTTAAGTGTTCGTCAACCGCTGGAATGAAATAGCAATCTAAGTCGTAATCTGCCATCAAATCGCGCAAATCTGCCAGTTTTGCCGCAGAGGTATCTTGGATATTTTTATTTGCTTTCAAGTTAGTAAAAACCATTTTTAACCTTCCTATTTTACTTATTTAAAATTGTCTTCAAACCTTTAACTAATCTCCTAATACCTGCGGTGGCGGTTGCTTTCTCAAAAGCACCGTAACCAACCCGCAAATAGCAGCCACTATCCATACCGAAGGTTATACCGGGAAGGACTGCTACGTGATATTCGCGAATTAATTTTTCGACTAATTCCATTGTATCGAGTTCAGTATCAACTTTCAAGAAAAAGTACAATGCTCCGGTGGCCGGGGAAATTGTACACAAGTTTTGGATGGTATTGAGTTCGTCTAATACGAGTTGCCGCACAGATGCGATCGCCCTTACATAATTATCGCAGTAACCTCTACCAACTTGCAAGGCTCCCAGGGCTGCATACTGAGAAATTACCGGGGGACAAATTAAGATTGTATCTTGAATCTTTCTCACTGAAACGAGCAAGTGTTCTGGTATTACCATATACCCGATCCGCCAACTCGCAAAACCGTAGGCTTTGGAGAGGGTAAACAGAGAAATTGTATGTTCGCTGCTGTTGGGAAAAGCGGCGGGCGAACAGTGTTTTACCCCGTTATAAGTAAAATACTCGTAGGCTTCATCGCTGATGTGATAGATGTTGTGCTGGCGGCATATTTCGTTAACTTCCCGGAGTGCTTCGGAAGGATAAACGACGCCTGTTGGGTTGTTGGGTGAAACAGTAACAATGGCTCGTGTTTTCTCGGTAATTGCTTTTTTTATAGCATCGATATTAAGTTGATAGTTGGCGTCGGTTTCTACTATAACTGGTCGGCAATTTGCCATAATTGCCGCCATTTCGTGGTTGAAGTAATAAGGTGCTGGGATAATAACTTCGTCTCCCGCCGAGGTAATAGCGAGAAGGGCGTTGGTAAATCCCATGTTGCTGCCGGCGGTAACAACAACGCAGTTTTTGCTGTTAATTTCTATGTTATTATCTGTTTTGAGTTTGGCTGCGATAGCCTCTTGTAATTGTGGAATGCCTTCGACAGCTTTGTATTTGTGATTGTCGGGATTTGCCAAGAATTCCGGGATTTTTTCAAATGATTCTTGTGGCGGATTGTAGTAAACTACACCTTGTCCTAAGGATATCGTTCCCGGATTTTGGCGGATCAGTTCGCCAACTACTGGAATTATTGGCCACTGTACCGATTGCATTCGAGTCTGGGGATTTTTCATTCAATTTAGCTCGGTTTTTAGAATAAAATTGTTTGTAGTAAGCACTTGAGTCCCGTAGGGCTCGTCCGGGGGAAAAGTCTCTCTGTGGTCGCAACATTCAGCCCGAAGCACACCATACAATTACTAATTTAGTTAATCGGTGCGCCGTGCACACCCTACATATATACTTTGTAGGGTTCGCACTGTGAACCGAGATCGCGCTATAAAGAGCGAGCCAAACTACTTTTTGCCTAAGTCTTATTATATTATAATTAAACTCTTTTAACTTCAATTTTAGAACCTTGCGGCGACTTAAACACTTTAACTTGTGCGGGCAATCTTTCGCCCAATTCTCGAACGTGGGTAATGACTCCAATGAGCCTTTCTCGCTGCCGCAAAGATTCTAAAATTTGAGTAACGCTTTCGAGAGTGTCGGTATCTAAAGTACCAAATCCTTCATCGAGAAACAAGCTGCCCAAGTGAGATCCTTGAGAGAGTTTCTCTGACAAAGCTAAAGCCATTGATAAGGAAGTGGCAAAGGTTTCGCCACCGGAAAGAGTCCGCACTCGTCTAGCTTCGCCGCCGTTCCAATTATCTGCTACCCAGTATTCGCCGTCTTGGTTTCTTAGCTTGTAGCGATTTTCGGTTAATTCTTGCAAAATTAATGTGGCGCTGCCGACTAATTCTGCTTCTAAATGTTCTAAAATATAGGATTGAAATTCGTTGGATTTGAGATTCTGCGCTAAGGTGTGATAAGTTTGCTCTTGTTCTGTGAAATTTGTGATTTGCTGTGACAGTCTTTCGGCTTGTTCGAGATTTTGCGCTGCTACTTGAATCCAAGCTAAAAGTTCGGCGCGGTTGTTGTTGGCTTGTTTGAGGTTTTCTTGGGCGGTATGTTTTGCCGATCGCACTTGTGCTAAATTATTCTCATCAGTAGTTCTGCCTGCGATCGCCTCGCTCAAATCTTTCGCCCGCGTCTCTAACTGAATTTTTGATTCGCGGTGAGAGCGAATAGCATTTTCCCATTCCGATTGTTCCTTAACTGTCGCAACCGCTGCTAAAAATGTCTCTTCTGTGAAATCAGCCGCTGTTAATTTTGCTGACCAATCCAGGTTTAGCTGGTGTTTATGGGCCTGGGCTTCTCCAAAAAACTCTCCAGCTTGTTGCTCTCTCTCTGCTGCTTGAATAACCGTATTTTGAGCCGTTTGATATGATTTTTCGGCCACTTTCAGCAGATTTGCCAAGGCTTGCTTGTCTTCTTCTAAAGCTTTTACTAAATTAGGATAAGGTTGATATTCGGTAATTTCATAAAGCGCATTTAAACAAATTTGTAACTGCTGCTGCCTGCGGTCTAATTCGCAGCTCGCATCTTGATATTCTTGCTGTTTAGCTGCTTGAGTCGCCACAGCAAAATTAAATCTTTCCTGAAATTTTTCATATTCCAATGATGCCAGTTGGAACTGCTGCTCGGTTTCGCGGTATTGGCGATCGCTCTCTTTAAGTATTGCCAGATCGTGGTGCAACTGCAACACTTCCCACTGAGGATCTTCCAGAACTTGAGTGATATGCTGCTGCAATTCGGCAAGTCTATTCGCAGTTAATTCCAGCATTTGAGCAATTTCCGACTCTTTTTGCAGGCAGGCTGAAACTGCACTTTTTCCCTCAGCCGCCAAGCTTTGAGCAGATTGAAAAACCTGATTTGCAGCCACTAATTTCCGCTGCAAACCAGCGACATCGACAATATTAGAATTCGGCAAAGGAGGGAGGAACTCGCTCTCAGGATGCACCCCTCCGCACACCGGGCAAGTATCGCCAGAATTCAGCGACATTCTGATAGCAACAACACTCTCTAAACGTGCCGCTTCCGCATTAGCGGTTTGGGCCGCTTCTAACTCGCGACCGCACTCTTTTAGCCTGATTTCTGCTGCTTCTAAATTAGTGGCAACCTCCACATAATTCTGTTGAGCTCTTTCCTTCTCTGCGAGAGATTTCTCCAACTGTTGCTGCTGAGTTTTTCCCTGCTTGGCAATTAGCTGAAATTCCATCAATAAGGGTGCAATTTCCTGCAATTGCTCTAAACGCTTTCCTCCCGGCGAAGACTGTGCGAGCTGGGTCGCTATTTGAGTAACTCGAAAACCCGCACTTTTAATTTTAGTGTTAGCAGCTTGCACTTCTTTATCTGCTGCTTGAAAAAAACTGAGTTTTTCCTGTTGATTGTTTTGGGCCAGCGTAACTTCTTTTTCTAATTGAGCGCGCTGTTCTTCATATACTTTAGCAGCAGCCAGAGCATCTTCGCGAGCCTTAATTTCTGGCGCTAGGGTCTGTTCTTTGGCTTTTGCCGCGTCAAGTTGCTGCTGCTCTAATGCCAGCTCATAGCGAGCTTTAACTAAGTGCTTTCGCGCTGCCACCGAAGCACTTTCGGCAGTTTCATACTGACTGCGAGCCGATCGCACTAAAGCCCAATCTCCCTGTAAATGATTGGCAGCTTGCGCTTTTTCTAAACGCTGTGCTAAAATTTTCATTTCATCGGAATTAGCATTTAATTGAGCCAGTTTTTGTTGCAGCTCTTGCCAGCGAGCGATTTGCGAAAATAGCTGTTCCTCTTCATCTAGATCCTTCTGAGCTTTCATAACGGCGCGATCGAACTCAGGCAACTGCTGCTCTAAAATCAAAAGTTGCGATCGTCCTTGAGCCACCTCATCCGCCGTCGGCGCACCCAACTCAGCTAGCTGCCTTTCCACCATTTCCCGTTCCTGTTTCAGCAACTTTGCCAGCTCATTTGTTTCCTTCCGCATTTTCTCAAAAATCTCAAATCCCGCTAGCTGCCGCAAAATTTCCCGGCGTTTTGAAGTATCCCCTTTAATAAACTCATCAAACTTGCCTTGAGGCAGAACAATTGCTCGCGTAAAAGTATCAAAATCCATTCCTAAAATCTGTTCAATCGTATTTTGAACAGCAACGATACTCGTCCCCAAAGTCTCCCATTCGCCATTTTGCCAGTTGTCCAAAATCACCTTATTTTCGGGATTTTTCGGACGGAAACGCCACCTTCGCGTCACCCGATACTGTGCCGAACCCACAGAAAAACGCAACTGCACTTTTAAATTTTCGCTACCTTGACTTACCAAATCACTTACTTGTTTGCCGCTGCGAGTTGTAGTGCCAAAAAGAGCGTAAGTCATCGCATCTAGCAGTGAAGATTTACCCGCGCCTGTAGCACCAGTAATTGCAAACAAATCGAGTTGAGAAAAATCTAAACGCTGTTCCTGGCGGAAGCTGGTAAATCCTTCGAGAATAAGTTCTAGTGGACGCATACTGATTTTAGATTTTAGATGGTGGATTTCTATATACTCTTTACCAGGCTCTGCCTGGTAACGCATATCCGGAGGCTCTGCCTCCAATTTTCCTATTTAAGCGCGAGGCAGAGCCTCGAGATATTTCCAGACGGAGCCTGGAAGTTAAAGCGCGAGGCAGAGCCTCTGGATATTTCCAGACGGAGCCTGGAAGTTATTGTATCTTTTTACGAATTTAATTATTAACTGTTTCCTTAAACTTCTTGTACAAATTTTTAAATTCCTCCAATACTGCAGGTTTCGGTGTCGTTCCCAATCGGTTTTGATAATAGTTGCAAAACTCTGCTGCCGGATCGAAATTATTGGGATCGATATTAGTTATTTCTGTTAGTTCTAGCGCTGCATCTGGATAGCGCGGTTCAATTAACAGGGCTTGAGAACAGATTTGGCGCACTCGATCGGCAAGTCCGATTTGCGGACTGTCCATTTCGACAATTACTTTCAAAAAACCCGGATGATACTGATGAGCTTGTAAGGTTTCATCAAGATTGTCGTTATGACATTTAAGCACTTTTAACGGCTTGTGGCAAGTCACAGGCTTAAATTCTACCTTTGCCTGACTTCCCGGCTCAACTTCTATCAAGCAAAATCCTTTTTCCTGTTCCGCTTCTCCAAAATCTAACTGAATCAAAGAACCCGAATAATAAGCGGGAGAAGTCTCAGAAATCCGCTGATGAATGTGGATGTGCCCGAGGGCAACATACTGAGCTTCCGGCGGCAGAGTTTGCGAGGACAGCAGGTATTTTTCTCGCGTGTAATAAGCGACTTCGGATTTTGCCAATCGAGCGCCGTCAATGCTCATGTGTCCCATGAGAAAATTGACAGTATTGTCTCTAAAATCCCTCGTTAAATCTTCGAGTAAATATGCTACAATTTCGCGGTAATCTTTTCGACGTTCGGCATCGCCAGACTGCCAGAGAGAATTAGCATCTAACAGTCTTTGTTCGGAAGCAAAAGGCATCGCTCCCACACAAAGTTTACCGCTTTTTGTATTAAGAGTAATCGTGCCGCCATCTGCCGATCGCCTGGGTTTGCCTAAAGCGCGCACACCGGCGAGGGAAAGCAATTGCGCGATGCTGTCGATGCGGGATGCCGAATCATGATTACCGGCGATCGCAATTGCGGGAATTCCTGCCGCTTGGAGTTCGCAGAAAAAGTTATAAGCAATGCGTTCGGCGTAAGCGGTGGGGTTGGGCACGTCGAAAATGTCGCCGGCGACGAGTACAGCATCGACATCCAAGGCTTTTGCTTGCTTCAAAATCTGTTCGAGGGCGATCGCAATTTCCAAAGTGCGATCAATTCCTCGGAAACGCCGCCCTAAATGCCAGTCAGCAGTATGAATTATTCGCATAGTACGAGTAGTATTTTGTTTATTTTAACTGAGATGTTGTAGGATTTTCAAGAACGGGCAAGATCCCCGTTCCACAACAAATTTATTCTTTGTGGAACGGGCATCTTGCCCGTTCATAAAAGCCTGATTTAAAATGGTAAAATATCTCAGTTTTAATGCTTTGTGCGAGCGCGGTATAAATATCGGCCACTGTTTATGCCTCTTCCTGTTCTCTAATTGCTATTTCAATCTCATCAGAATATGCCTCAGCATAAGCCCAAGCATTCGCCAAATCAGCGGCACGCAGAGTCGGATAGTCTTCTAGGAGTTCAGCTTCAGAAATACCTAAACGGCGAGCATTCACCAGCACCCAAACAGGAATTCGCGTTTGTCTGATGCAAGCATCGCCGCCGCACACGCCGGGAGTCTTTTGAATTCCAGACCAAAATTTTCTTAAACTTTGGGCTAGTAATTCTATAGCTTGAGCCTTCTCTTCGGGAGTTAAAGCCAAGAGTTGCGGTTGCAATTCTTTCAGTGTCATCTTTGTAATTATTGAGGTCATAATTTTTTTTTTGCCATACAGGTATTCTAGCACTGGTGGCTAAATCCAAACTTTCATTCAACAGGCTTCACATCGTGAAACCGAGTATAATCAACAACCCGCCCTCCCGTCGGCTGTTTCAAAATAATATCTACAAACCGCATATTCCACAGAATTTCCGACGCCACAAAAGAATGTCGCGCGTGAATAGTTTGCGAAACAGTTTCGTCAATTCCTGTTAACGTAATTACAATTTCCGCTTGCTGATCCATCAAGTCTTTGGCAGTAAGTTGGTACAAAGGACTGCTCTCCTCAATGGCGTGCATAACCGTCCAAGTTAAGGCAAAAATCGGAGAGTGACTCCGCACCAATTGCAAATCGTAAAAACGCCGCATAAATTCTCCTTCCGAGGTTACCTCGTCGCGGATCAAAGTAGCTCGCTGCTGCGCTTCTAAAATTTGGTTGAAACGCTGATTTGCCGCGCGGTACATCAGAGTCGGAACGCCGTTGAAAGGAGCGATCACAGCTACGCGGCTGAAGATAACTCTAGCTGTTGGTCGGGAAAATCTAGCAAAAGCCAGTCCCGTAATCATCGCGACTCCCCACAAAGCAAAAAGCGCTTGGATCGCGACTATTGTATTAGCGTAATCCGTGCGCGGATACATGGCGCCGTAGCCAATTGTCGCCATTGTTTGCACGCTGAAATAAAAGGCATCTTGGAAAGAACCCGGCCGTGCGTTAGCAATGCAATCTCCTCCCGCCAAGTAAGCTAAGGCAAATAAAGAATTCGTGACTGTATAGAAGAGACAAATGAGCAGGAAAAATTGCGGCCAAGAAAGAATTAGCAGCCTGTGGTAGAGGTCGGCAAAATGCAGGCGAGGTACTCCCAACTTGACAATATTTAAGGGGAATTGTCCTTTGCGGCTGACTAAACGAGCTTGTGGCTGGCGGTTGCGGTGAATTTTCATTGCGATTTGTAACTGCGGCTGTTTCAATTTGTAACTATTGCTTTGAGGGGGAAAACTTATCCTTTAGACTGATGTCTGATTCCAAAAATTCGGATAATAACGGAGTTTAGAAATGGTTGAGCTTAACTGGCATGACTATCTCGTTATGGTTTCTTTTGTGGCTTCTATTGCGGGTCTAGTCCTGCTGGGTGATAATCGCAACTCGCCGCCAACGGACGAGCGCACGTTGAGCGAAGAAATCCTAATCAAGATGAGCTTTACTTACTGGATAGTTTACTGCATCTCTGTTTTCGGGCTGAAACTTCACCTACCAGAGGATAGCTGGTTATTGCTCAGTTTGAAGCTGACTACTGTTCTTTCTTACTTATTGACTGCTTCTAGCATACTCAGCCTGCCGCTGCAACGCATGGCTGTCCGACGAGTTGAAGATTAACAAAAGGTGTTTGTAGTGAGGACTTCTGTTCTTTCGATCGCGGTGAAGAAAGACTAAAGTCCTACCTGCAAAGCTATTTGAGTAATATTACCGGGCAATAAGCTCACAGCTAGCTGTGAGCTTGTTTAATTGTTTATTATGTAACGGATGCAGGCTAACGCGGTCAGAATGCCTGCGGTCGATCGCACTCGCACTTGAAATTGCCATTCTCTTCCTGCTTTCCCTTGGCAGAGGCAATCTCAGAAAATATCCTCATGCTGCAGGTAATCACGCCTTGGGCACTTCGCAGCGGTACACTCGTCCTTAAAGCTGATCGAGTATCCGTTGGCGAAGCCGACGCCTTAGCGCATAGCATGAGGTGGAGTTGGTGAGCAGCCTACACTCTACACTGTATGCGAGAGCAGAGCGTGTAGGAGTATGTCAAGAACTTAGTTTCTCAGGATTTAAAGCCTTTAGAGCTTTTCTTTTTCTCCTGCGGTTTGGACTTTGACTTATTAACTTCGCCTAAAGCTTCCTGAAATAAGTTGTGCAGGTGCACGGGAACGCTGGCAATTTCCGGGAGTTCGGGTTCTAAGGGTTTTTTACACTCTTGCAGCAGGGCATCTAAATCGCGATCAAGCTGAAAATTAGTCTGCTGCAATACTGTTTGCAAAATTTGTTCTAATTTTGCGGGATTAACTTTAGCTAACCGTTGCCAAATCGAGGCATTAATTGCAGGATCTTCTAGATAGTTACGCACCAGCTTCTCGTAACCGGGAACGGTTGAAAAGTCTTCTGCTGCTAGCATTTCCGTAAATTGAGCATAAGTAGACAAAAAGGTTTGTCCCCAGCGAGGATGAGAAAGTGCTGTCACCTGTTGGGCTTTCTTGAAGCGATCAGGCAATTCGACTTTCGGCATTACCATTTTTGAACTAGCATTGCTGTCGAGCATTACCTCAACTGCTTTAGCATCGGCACCTGATGCCGCGATGGCGGCTGCTTTGACTTCTTCTGGATCGACTCCGGCATCTTCAACGAGATCCGCCAGAGATTTACTTTCATCAATGCCGATATCAGCTAGGCGTTTTTTAGTGATAAATTCCTGAAATTGGGCCAACTGTTTATTCAGGTGATATCCCGATAGCGTCAATTCGTCAGTGCCAAAAAATTCAGTAAAATCTTCGTGGTAGTGTTCTACCGACTGCCAAGCTTGCTCTAACAATTCCGGCGCATCGCTGTACAGGTTCTGTTTGTAATTTTGCTTGAAATTGCCGATCGCCACCGCCAACTTCGGCTTACCCAATTTCCCCATCAGGATGGGAGAGCTCGAAAGTATCCACCAGTCATCGGTGAGGGGAGCAATCCGAGCCCGCAAGATTTCTCCTAACTTAAAGCGAGACATTTCTGCAAGCAAATTAGGACTGTTGGGCTTGACAATGTAGTGCTTGGCCGTCAGCCAGTTCATCAGTTCAAACCTGTCGGGGAAAAGTTGAGTGATTTCAAATAAGCCTGTGAAGCTTCTGTGCCGCCAACTTTCCAGCAAGCTGCGATCGTTATGGGTTAAATCCGGCTGACTTTCGACAAATAGGTCGATCGGCGTTTTGTTTCGGACTTTACCTTCGACTGTAAAACTGTCAATCACTTGATTTTCCTGAGCAATGTCGTAGCGCTCGCCGGTCGATCGAGCTGCAGCATAAGCTTCCAAAGCTACCGCCAACTCTCCCTCAGCATCCAGCACAAAGTCAATTAAATTTTGCTTGAGTGTCCAAGCTCTTTCCAACATTTCATCCACAAGTAATACCAATTTTGAATCAGAGGATTTAGATTAACAATTATCGGACTTGAAGCCACCGACGCTTTACGATCCGGCTGCGATTGAAGAAAGCGCATCGCGAACAATGACAAAAATATGCGATCGCTCCCTCAGTCCTGAATTAGTTTAATTTTAAGGCCAATAGTCAAAAAAAAATGTCAATTTTAAACCCGAGCATCCCTCTAGAGTGTAAAAAGCGTTTTTTAGGAGTGCGAACGTCCCGCAAAGCTTTGCCTATACATCTGGCTTCGTGCTCTGTCAGCGAACACTCCTGTGAAATAAAAATCTTGCTGAAAAATGCGATTTCAACTTAACCTAAAAATACCCCTCTCCGATGTAGAGAGGGGCTCAAAATCCCCAAAAACTTCGCTAATCTCGCGTTGAAAACTGTGCAACCTATCAACAACAGTCGAAGACGTAGCAACCGGGTTTTTTTATCACAAGACTTCCCTGCATTCCGGAACCCGGGTAAAAAACCCGGAACGCTTGATTTGGTGGGAGTCCAAGACTGAAAAATACTTGCGATCGCCCTTAGCGGCCGTCTTTGTCAATGTCGCCGGGTACAGCGCGTTCCACCCGATCCCAAGCGTCGCGCGTGGCGTGCTTAGCTTTTTCCCAACCCAGATTAGACTTACCGCGATTTGTTTCGTAGTCGCGCTGCAAATCGTTTTCGATCTCGTTGTAGCTCTTACCAGTACCGCCATAGCGGGTGTATCCCTCATAACCAGTGCGGTATGCAGGCTGATAGTCTTCGTAAGTCACGCTAGTGTCGGCGTAAGGACGGGAACTGTAGTTGCTTTGCCAGTAAGCATCTTCTACCGTAGGGTCGATCGCCTCGGCTACACCTTTGCCCACCAAACCGCCACTAAACGCACCGACAACAGCGCCTACAACTGCTCCCACAGGTCCGCCCACCGCACCGCCGATCGCAGCACCCGCAGCACCCGCACTCGCCGCACCAATACCGGTTCCTACTGGATGAGCCCCTGTTTCACCCGAAAGCGGGTCGAGGTTAGCATCAGGTTCATGTACCGTTTTTTTGTCATCGCTCATGATATTTTTTTCCTTTTATCTAACTCTAACTATTATTAAATTTACCTTTTAAATTCATATCTATTCATCTTCCTTGAGGATGAATCTGCTAGCTTCAAAAGAAGCGGGATGACAAAACCTTTGTCAACGCCCAAAGTGCTTTGACACCCTACTCTAACGCCGTAAGGTGCGCAACGCGCACCTTACATAATGAGGTTCAAGTTAGTCCTGAACTCGGATTAATTGTGCGATCGTGGAAGCTCAGGATTTACCAGCAACTTGAGTTAGATATAAATTTGTAGATTTAGTCCTTGCCCGTGACCTTTTCGATCAGCCCTTCAGCTTTTTCAACTATGCTTTTTTGCGGGTTTTCTGCCTTGTACTCCTGCATGCTTTCGTCGTAAGATTTCTCCGCTTTTGCAGGATTTTGACTAGTTTTGACTAGTTTTTCGTAAGCTGTTTGGGGATTCAGATCCTCCAAACTTGTTGCGGGGTCAGTAATTTGAGCTTCTGGCGGCGCCTCAGTCCTATCTTGACCTGCGTAAGCAGCCTGACTGGGTAATACCGCTAGACCTGCCATAACAATGAAAGCCAGGGTACAGACCAGCAAAATGCTTTGGCTCAATGTTTTTCCGAGAGCTTTTAAAACCCGCTTCATATCAACTTCTCCTCGTATTTTTTCGCAAAAATTATGGTATTTGTCGCCTCTTCACTGCGATCGCACATTTCAAAATTTAGCGATCGGGACAACTTTTGTTGCAAGTGCTGCGCCCACACACAGCAAAAAGGGATATTTACCGTCTTGTGAAGTATATTAAACGCGTGCTCGTTAACTTTACTTCTACCAAAAGATAGATTATTTAGACAAGGGGAACTCCTATCGGGTGAGGGGTGCTTGCAATTGATGCGAGGAATCCTATCTAGGGGTTCTCCCATCAATTGCGAACCCCCTGAATCTTCTCTTACTTCGCCTCATAAGCGCGGGCGCGGTTCCTTTAAAAAAGCTCATTCACCCAACATTTTAAATTGCTACAAACACCCTAAATAACTACAAAAGAACCTGCTCTATATTGAGGTTGCGGTTCTGCAGAGAGCCTTCAAATAGCTCAGTAGAAAGAGCTTGTTCTACCGACCAAACGCCGGGTTTTGCCAGTTTGCCTTCTAACATTAATTGAGCTATGCTGCCAGTACCGATGCCAGTAGCGGCGGCAGCATTGGGGTGTATCGCTGTCGAGCAAACTTTAGCGGGTTGACCGTTTTTGAGACCGGTCACTTGCGATCGCACAGCTACACCAACCCCACTAAAACTATTAGTCACACTGGTCATCCCGTAACTGACGTAGGAGAGAAATTCAATCACGGAGTTATTTTTGAGCCAGCTAGCCGGCCAATACTTGGCCACAAACCAGGTAAGGTGATTGTAAAGGTCGGGAGACGTACCGAATTTAGTCACAACTGATTTGACGGGGAAAGTTTCCGGCAAAGTGATGGCTTCCGGCATATCGAACCAGTAAACCCCTGTTTTGCCGTAGGGTGCGGGAAATTCAATGGTTTCGCGCTTGCTGTAGGGTTTTACTTGCTGCCACTTGCGATCGGCCCAAACCTCAAAAGGGGTTTGCAAGCCTAAAAAAGTAGTTCTCATGACGGTAACACCAGCACCGCCCGAACCTCCGACTACATAACTCAAATGGATGTGTTCTGCTTCATCTAATTGTTCCACATCTCGGCGCACCATGCTGTTAGACACGCCAGGGAAAATGCCCGTATTAATAATAGCAGTAATCCCAGCATTTTCAGCAGTTTCGCGCAATTCTAAAGCTCTGCGAGTAAAACTGCGGCTGTCGCTGACATCAGTATAATTAACACCTGCTTCTATGCAAGTTTTCAGTACACTAGCGTCTCGGTAGTGAAAAGGTCCGGCACAATGAACGACGAGATTAGAGGATGAAACCGCTTGGTGGAGGGCTGCACTGTCTGCTAAATCTAAAGCTTGATAATGCACCCTATCAGGCGGCAATCCAGGCCCAATAGAGGCTTCAGAGTTGCGTCCGGTAACGGTAATTTCTGCGTCGGTATGGGTAACAAGGTCTTCGGCAACACTGCTGCCAATTCGTCCCCGACCGCCGACAATCAAAACTCGGTTTGCCATCGCTCAAAAAAGGGTAACGCCATCTTTCAGTCTCTCAACTTAGGGTAGGCTTTTTCATCCGCATAAAGTATGAATTTATGAGAATGCCAGATGCTGGGGAACCGGCGGCGATCGCCCCGATCCGGATATGGGGAGCGACTTCTACCAGCGACTTGCCTATTCTGCTAAATTAGAGGTTTAGCTGCAGCGCTAAGTTTAAAACTGCCTTCAGCGTTAACTTGTTCTTCTAATATTGAGAATTTTATCGAGGGAATATGCTCTCTGATGACAAAATATTTTAACAGATTTGATGGAACGCGAACCACCGCCACCGAGCGCGAAAGATGCACCGGATTTAGAAATGGTATTGAGGGCGATCGCCAATCGTTTTCCCTTCACAGGGAATCAACCAGAAAAAATCATCGCACTTGCACACTGATAAATCAATGTAAACAAACGCAGATGTGACTCATCTGCGTTTATCTGCGTTCATCTGCGGTTGCTAAAAATCTTACTTCTCATTACTCCGAAATACCGACTTACCCTTCGCTTTCAGAGTATTAGCCGCATCTGCGAAAGTCTGCGCGATCGGCTGCTGCGAGTGCATGAAAACGCGAGCGGTATTGCGTCCCGGCATACCCGAAATCGAGCCGCCCGGATGCGTTCCCGCCCCCGTCAGAAACAAACCGTCGATCGGCGTTTTGTAATTCGCCAACTCCGGTAAAGGACGGAAAAATATCATCTGATCCAGCGTCATATCAACGTGATAATAATTCCCCTTCAAAGCCCCCAAACGCTCTCCCAATTCCGCCGGACTTTCCACGTGGCGGCCGATAATTGACTTCTTGATATTCGGTGCATATTCTGCTAACTTATCGATGCAGCGATCGGCAACTTTGTTTTTGAGCTCATCCGTCCAACCCGTACCGTGCTGCCCGGTTCCTTCAGCATTTTCGATCATGTAAGGAGCAAAAAATTCAATCCAAGCCGTATGATGTCCGGGGGGAGCCATTGACGGGTCTAGTACCGTCGGAAACACCACATACATCGATGGGTCAGAGTCGGGGATTCTGCCGATTGAAGGCTCGCTGTGAGAAATTTCAACGTGTCTCACCGAGTCTGCAATTAAAACCGACCCGATTAAAAATTCCTCCCGATGATTCCAGCGATCGAATCTAGGCGCTTCACTCAGAGCTAAGTCTATTTTGAGAATAGTCTCGTTGTTGTTAACAATTTTGCGCTCCAATCTTTCCCGCAAATCCGGGTCAGCACTGTCAACATCGCTGGAGTCCATTAAGTGCAGAAACAAGCGCTTAGCATCAATATTAGAAATGACACCTTTTGTAGCGCGGTATTCCGTGCCGTTGGCAACTCGAACTCCCACAGCGCGACCGTCATCAACTAATATTTTCTCGACGTGCTGGTCGGTAAGTACCACACCCGAGTAACTTTTCACTACACTAAGCAGCGCTTGCACTAATGCACCCGTCCCTCCGCGCGGTCTTGCCATGCCGGGATTGTGCCTCATTGCCAGCATAATTGCGCCTACAGCCAGGGTTTTTTGCGAAGGAGGCGCGCCGAGTTCTGCCGCGAATCTTGCTAGGGGTGCTTTGATAAATTCCTCGTCAAACCACTCGTTGAGAAGGTCTTCAGCGCTGGTGAGCATCGTGCGAATAAAGTCCAGCGTTTTGTCGGGGGAACCGATCACTGACAATAAATCTTTGATCTTTGAAATATCGTAGTTACCTGCAATATCTATGAGGGATTTTGGTGGCGCATTAAACATCGGAACCATTGCACCTAAAGCCCGCTGCCAAAAGTCTGTATATTCGGCATATTTTTTAGCATCGCGCTCGTTGTAGCGGGCAATTTCAGCACAAGTTTTTTCTACAGATTTGTGCGCTAAGAAATATTTGCCGTCGGGATGCGGACAAAAGGCAACTGGATCGCAGAAAAGATATTCTAAACCGTGTTTTTCCAGTTCTAATTCTTCTACAACTGGCCCTAAATGGATAAATTCGTGGTCGATCGCGCACATATTGAATTTAAAGTCCGGCAATTCGGGAATCGCAGCTTCAGTCGTTGCCGCGCCGCCGGGAACCGAACGTTTTTCTAACAACAGGACGGTATATCCCGCTTTGAGGAGATAAGAGGCACAGACCAGTCCGTTGTGACCTGCTCCTATGATAATTACGTCATACGTTTGCATAGATGAAGCTCTGGAGATAGGATATTTTGCTCATTTTACAAATGTTAACAACTTGGCAGTCTCTACCAAGAGAAATAGATTGGTCTTAAGAGATTAGTTTGAGCATCTTACAAAAGAGAGAGTATGTTGCAAATATTTAACTGCGATCGCCCTGATTTCCTCTCTGATTTTAAAAGCGATCGCCCTCTCAAAATAGACCCAGTATTATACCGCATTTAATCGCGTTTATCTGCGATTAACAAAAAACTTAAGCATCAGCAACATCTGCCAGATAAACCCGAGTTTTTTAAACGAAGGAAGAGGCAAGAGGCAACAGAAAAAAGACAATAGAAAAAGTTTTGAGATTGTTTCCTTCCTCGCAACCCGGAGATTGGAATGAGTTAAGCCTTAGAAAAATGACTTACCCAACACTCAAAACTAATTACCAATTACCAATTACCAATTAGTACATTGAGAAATATTATTTTAGTTCCTGCAATGCCGCCTCAGCTTTTTCTGCACCATCATTGTTGCCTTGCTGGCGGTAAGTGTCGAGGGCTTGTTGAAAAGCTTCAATTGCTTCAGATTTGCGATCGCTCGCTTTGAGTGCCTTACCCATATTGTAATAAGCTTCTGCCCGGTCTCGATCGAGATCAATCACTCGCCGAAAAGTGGTAATCGCTCCTAAAAAGTCTTGTTTTTCCAGTTGAATTTCCCCGATTCCGGAGAGTGCTTCCACTAAATTTGGTCGCACCGCAATAGCCCGCTGATAAGCTACCAGCGCTCCGTCTAAGTCTTTTTGAGCCTGGAGAAGTTCGCCAATTTCTAGCTGCACTTCTGGATTTCGGGGTTCCAATTTGGCAGCTTCTTCAAAAGCTGCTAGCCCTTCGGAAGTATTGCCGCCCCGCAGCAAAGCAGTACCCAATTTTAACTGGACGCTGGCTTGTTTGGGAGCCAGTTCGGCAGCCTGCTGGAGTACAGTAACAGCACTGGCAAAATTTCCCTGCTGGATCAATACCAAACCCATTGAAGAGTAAGCTTGCCAACTTTTCGGATCGAGGGCGATCGCCTCTTGGTATGCTTTAAAAGCACCGCTGTAATCTTTTTGCTGAAAAAGTACCACTCCGAGACCGATCCGGGCATTGACATTTTTGCGATCGAGCTCAGAAGCGCGGCGGTAAGCTGTGGCTGCTGCGGGATAGTTTTGCAAATTCGCCATAGCATATCCTAAGGCGTATTGAAAGTCGGCATTGTTCGGTGCCAGACCGATCGCTTGTTGGTAAAATTCCACTGAGGCTTGATAGTTGCCCTGACGCGCCTCTAAATAGCCAATACCGGAAAAAATGCGGGGGTTTTCCGTATCTAAACGTGCCGCTTCCTGATAAATGGCGATCGCCTTATTGTAGTCTCCTAAATCTACAAACTCGCGCCCTTGTCGCAGCAGAGCATCTAAATTTGAATTATTTTGAGGGTTGACTTGAACAGACGTTTCTGCTGAGAGTGCTATCTGCGGCGCTGCGACAGCGAGTCCCGCTACCAAAAGCGTACTGAATACCAAGAGACTTTGTTTGTATACGGCCATTTGTTTCAAAGCGTGTGTGGAATGAAAGAGCGAGTTGCTGTCACTTTGCCAAGCTGACAGCTTAGGGTTTGCCGGGAATCTGGGAACCGCCAGATGTAGTAAATCGAAAGAAGTCGATTAACTCAAAATGTTCGTAGTTGAGGCCAACTGATGATTGTAACAACAACTGATATCATCCAAGGAGCAGAAATTCAATCTTACTTGGGAATTGTAACTGCTGAGGTGGTCTACGGCACCAATGCCCTGCGAGATTTCTTCGCGGGAATTCGCGACATCATCGGCGGGCGCACCGGCAGTTACGAGGAAGTGTTTCTCAAAGGACAGCGAGATGCCCTTGCGGAACTCGAAAAACGGGCTCAGCGCCTAGGCGCTAATGCCGTAATCGGGGTGGAAGTTGACACCGGCACGATTAATGTAGACTCGAGCGGAGCTTTGCTGCTGATTACTGCTGTTGGAACGGCTGTAAGATTGCGTTAAGCTGTCTTTCCTATATACGTCCGCGAACTTTTTTAACTGGATAAAAAAGTTATCACTCATCAGTCATCAGTCATCAGTCATTAGCTAATAGCGGCTGGCGCGCGGGCTGATGACTTTTTCGTTTCTTTCTTCAGACATAGATACTGGTTATTTCCGGAGGCAGAGATAGTTTCTATCAATCTCAGCCACAATAAATGCTTAGGTGAAAGATTGTTAAAGATTACAGCTACTCTCTGAGGAGAAGAAAACCTATGTCATACGTAAATAGACCTGTAGATAACGTTATTACCGAGCCGACAGTAGTGAATCAAGTCGTGGAATATCACGATCGAGTGCGGTGGGGTCCGATTTTTTCAGGTTTGGTAATTGCGATCGCCACGCAATTAGTATTAAGTGCATTGGGCGCTGCGATCGGGTTGAGCAGCATTGCTGGTTCAGGAGCTCCGCGCAGTATTTCAGGGGACGTAGGTACCAACGTTGGAATTTGGTCAATTATCAGTTTGTTCATTAGCTTGGCCGTTGCCGGTTGGGTAACTGCTCGCGCTTGCGGCCCCATGAATCGCAACACAGCGCTTTTAAATGGAGCAATTTTGTGGGCAACTACCTTAACAATTGGCTCTTGGCTGTTAGCAAATGGCGTGGCCGGTACTTTTGGCGTCATCGCGGCGAATGCGGGAGAAGCAATTAATCAAGCGCAGCAGGGCGGGGTGAATTTGCCGAACCAAGCGCCTAACGTATCTGCTCAGGATGCTCGCAATCTTGCTGGTAATGCTGCGAAAGCTGGTTGGTCATTTTTGTTCGGCTCGCTATTAGGTTTAGTTGCTTCGATGGTAGGAGCATCTGCGGGCGCGCGCACTCCCCGGCATCACTCGTAAAAGTTTGGTCGGACAAGGAAAGTTCATGTTCATTAAGGCACCTTTTTTAAGGTGCTTTTTTGTTGGTTTCTCGTTCCCAAGTTCTACCGGGTAACTCATTTCTTGAGGCTCTGCCTCCAGGTTTTTACAGCAAATAGCAATCAATGGTTTATCTCGAACGAATCTTACTGCCTCAGTTATGGAAAGGAGCAATTCTAGTGATGGATAACTTACCTGTTCATCATGCTAAGACTGTCGAAACTTTGATTAAATCTTTTGGGGTAAACGTGAAATTTTTACCAGCTTACTCTCCGGGTTAATCACCCATTGAATTGTCAGTAGTCAAAAATCAAAGGGATTATGCGTTCGCTCTGCTGCCCGAAGTTCAGAGACTCTTGATGTCGCGCTCACCAAAGCAATCAATGGGATTACAGATGAAAATGCTCTCAACTGGTTTAATCATTGTGGTCTATTTTTAGAACCAATTAGATAATGTATTTTGTGGTACATCTGATGATTGCAATTTGCTGTAAGTTAGCTGGGGGGGTGACAACCAGCCTGAAACCCAGAGGTGGTGAGGATTGAGCCAATGTGTGCTAAAAAAAGATAGGCAGCATAATTGTTACACGCTTGCCTATCCAAAAAATAATGATACCAACATTTT
>Ga0247770_1000025_pt1 | contig 114649 bp, 126 predicted proteins | sample UWRJL136409B6_FD_179943 | JGI IMG/M metagenome (GOLD analysis project Ga0247770, IMG submission 179943) | Plant litter microbial communities from Arlington Agricultural Research Station in Wisconsin, United States - UWRJ-L136-409B-6 | ecosystem: Environmental > Terrestrial > Plant litter >...
GCGAAGGCCCCGCCGGCGTATACGGCGCAGAGACGTCTGATTGCGACAGCCCCTTCGCCCTTGTCGACGCGACCTTCAACTGGATACGCGCCAATCTAAAGGACAAGATCGACTTCGTCATCTGGACTGGCGATAGCGCACGCCACGACAGCGATGAGGATATTCCCCGGAACCAATCCCAGGTGATTGGCACAAATCGGTGGATCGCCGACAAGTTCCTCGACCTCTTCGCCCACCCCGAAGAGGGCCGCGGGCTCGAAATCCCCGTCGTGCCTACGCTGGGCAACAACGACATTTTACCGCACAACATCCTGTTGCCAGGCCCCAACACGTGGCTCCAGCACTATACCCAGATTTGGCATCACTTCATCCCCGAGGAGCAGCGCCACAGTTTCGGGTACGGCGGCTGGTTCTTCGTCGAGGTCATACCGAACCGTCTCGCCATTTTCAGTCTCAACACGCTCTACTTCTTCGACCGAAATGCTGGGGTAGATGGCTGCGCCAACCCGTCCGAGCCGGGTTACAAGCAGATGGAATGGCTCCGCATTCAGCTGCAGTTCATCCGACAGCGCGGCATGAAGGCTATGCTGATGGGACATGTCCCCCCAGCGAGGACCGACAGCAAGATGCTGTGGGATGAGACGTGCTGGCAGAAGTATACTCTCTGGCTCCAGCAGTATCGTGACGTCGTCGTCGCTGGGGTGTATGGTCATATGAACATTGACCATTTCCTAATTCAGGACACGCGCGATGTCGATCTAGCGCTAGTATCTGGACTCAGCGAAGAAACGATCGGGATACGCGAGGCTATGGAGGACGAGTTATCGATCGAGTCGGCTACCGACTACCTCCAGGAGCTCCGGAGCCGTTGGTCCAAGCTCGACCCCCCGCCTACATCACCTGCGAAGTCGGCCAGCCTGAAAGGTGGAAACCCTAAACAGGGCAAGAAAAAGAAGGGTCGCAAAGGGGGCCACAGGAAGAAGAAGGGGGATGTTTGGGGCGAAAGATACCAGGTGTCTTTGGTGGGACCCAGCATCGTGCCGAATTATTTCCCAACTCTTCGTGTGGTCGAATACAATATCTCAGGACTGGAGCGTGCACCTGTTTGGGCCGGGGGGGCAGGGACTCAACCGCCTCCCGAGGTCGAAAAGGCTGCTCAGAAACATTTGGACCTGCGGGACATGACAGATGACATTGAAGCCGAACGCAACAAGAAGAAACACAAAAAGCCCAGCAAAGATAAGAAACCAAAGGACCCCAATCTCACCATCCCGGATCCTCCGTCAAAGACAGCTGCTCCCGGGCCAGGGTACTCGCCACAGCCGCTCAGCCTGACAGGATACACGCAGTACTACGCCAACCTGACATATATCAATAACTCAACACTCTCGTCCAGGACAGATTCTGAGCCTACGTTGGTGAAGTCGTGGGTAGACTGGCTTACACAGCGCTGGAGACAGGGCAAGCACCGCGGGAAAACACCGGACACGAAGAAACCGCAGCCGCGAGAATTTTACTTTGAGGTGGAATACAGCACTTTTACCGACAAAATCTACAAGCTGAAAGATTTGACGGTCAACAGCTATGTCGATTTGGCGTATCGGATGGGACAGACGGCGGGGAGGAAAGGTGTAGGGGCTGATCCGAGGAAGTGGGCGGAAACTGACGACGAGGACGAGGACACCTCCGATGAGGCTGAATGGGAGGAGGACGACTTCAGTAGTGATGAGGACGAGGAGTGGGATGAGAGGGATGCTGTCGAAGCCGAGAGGAAGAAGAAGGGTAAAGGGAAGAAGCCCGGTGATAAGGGCAAGAAACACAAGAAGAAGAAGGGGTCGAAGAAGAATAAGGCGTGGCTACATTTCCTAGGCCATGCTTTTGTTGGCACAGTAGAAAAGCAAGAGTTGAAGAAACTCGACTGAGCATATTAGGAAGAATGGCGTTAGGGCTACAAGCATTTGGCATTTGGGTTGGCAATGTCTTTTCAGTAGGATACCTTTTGGTTTACATCGAATCAACTTGATACAACAAGAAAATACAATAAGATCTCATCAAAAGGAGTGACTGTTTATTTTGTCTGCACAGTTGAGACCTAGCCAATGGTCATCGTGGATTCTGGTATGATACCCCTGTTCCTCGACGCGTGGGCCACTTTAGCCTGCATGACCCAAGCTTTCCTCTTCCGGCCACCCCTGCATTCGCCATCTCTCCTGTAACCAAGTACCTAGGAGGGTACATCTCGACAACTACCAGTAGCACCGCAATTCCTGCCTTGTCCTCTGCTCGTCCGGTTTCTCCAGTTCAGTTTATTTAATCGCCAAATGCTGTCAGATCCCTAACATCAATTCAGCTCGCCCAGCGCGGCTGCAAATGCTGCGTCTCCCATTCCTCCTGCGCCTGCCGAGCAAGCTCCGTCGGCGGGCGCGTCGCTCTCGTATCACAATGCTCCTCCTTATTCTTTTAATACTACTCTTACTTCTCGTACCATTCTATGCCATCTACCGACCGCCCTCGCTGCTGATGCGCTACTTCGCCCAACGATGGACCGACGTGCTGTGGCGCATTTGGCTGCCACAGTCCAAGAAAATTGTTGCGCTGACAATCGATGACACGCCCTCAGATCATACACGCGACATCCTCGATGTGCTGCAGGCTGGAGGCGCACATGCCACCTTCTTTGTCATCGGCGGCCAGGTGGCTGGACGGGAGGATATACTACGCGAGATCGTGAGGGGCGGCCACGAGCTTGGGAACCACGGCATGCACGATGAGCTGGCGCGCGCACTGTCCGATGCCGAACTTGAAGGACAAATCAAGAAGGTCCAGGGGCTGATTGAGACGGCGTACCGTGCTGAGGGCAAGACTCCACCGGGCGAGGTGGATGGAAAGAGGAATTACTACAGGCCCGGATCGGGCTTCTTCAGCGAGCGGATGCTTGGGGTTGTACGGCGGGCGGGATATCATCTCGTACTGGGGAGCATATACCCGCATGATGCTCAGATCTCATGGCCGTGGGTCAACGCACGACATATTCTCAGCATGTTGAACCCTGGGGGCATCATTATCTGCCATGACCGTCGAAGCTGGACCATCCCAATGTTGAAAAAGGTGTTACCGCAGATGAGACGGAAGGGGTACAAAGCGGTGACGGTGACGCAGCTTTTGGACGAAGCGACAGGATGAAATATTCAAGATGCTTGGATTCACCAATATTGAGGTGCGGACAGTGAGGATGAGTTTCCACCGGTATTCGATTCTTCTATCCTGTGAGCCTCACCCACAGCTCCTTGGTGGCGGAAGACGACGTCGTTTCGAAAAAATAAGCGGCAGCTGCCCAACCATGGAAACCCCCTTCAACCGTGCTTGGACAGGGTGGAATAAAGCCGAGAGCCACAGTCTGATATACGCAACCGAGGGGCTCGCTCTTGAAGATTACCTGCATCTCGCCTTGCTAGGTTATCGACCGAGTATCGAGCTACCTGTAATGTTAATAAACAGCAAGCGCTGTAGCGCGAAAGGTGTAGAAGCCAACAGGCTTCGTGACCCCTTAACGAGATAAACACCGTCTACCTAACAAGGGTTTGTTAGGACGCCGTACTACTATAGCCGACAACCGCGATTGGGACTGTCCGGAGATACTCTTCACGCCCTATGAATGACGAATGTTATCCGGATGGATCTTGCCCCGCACCGACACCGGGGCCTGGATTCGGAGGGTTCTCCTCAGCGGGGAACTCCCTTGACTGTGGATCTGAGCCCTGATTCATAATCATATCTATACGTCTAAGTCCCAGTTGCTTGTTGGATAGATAGATCTTTCTCGGCTTCAAACACCCTATTTGCTGTGCTGCACCTCTTCAAAAAGCACAGAATGGCCAACCCCGCTCCCGAGAAGAGCTCCAAAGAGCTCGCTGAAGCTTTCAGCAATGGACTATCCCTCGCATCCCGTTCGGTACATGCAGACGACTACATCAACAACCACCAAGCTGTTGCACCACCGTTGCACGTTTCTACAACGTTCCGCTACTCCCGAGACCCAGACAATCTCGTCCCATGGTCAAACCACAACGTACGGCACCAAGCCCCTAAGAATCTGCCCAGATAACCTTACCATACTGAAACACAACAGCCAACTGCCCCCCATGATTCACACATCTATTCGCGTGACAGCGCCCCAAACACGACGCGCTTCGAGGCCATCCTCTCAGCCCTCATCGGCGCCCCCTCTCTGACGTATGCCTCGGGACTGGCCGCCTTCCACGCCATGGTGGTCTTCCTCAACCCCAAGCGCATTGCTATCGGCGGCGGTTACCACGGTTGCCACGGCGTGATTGGCATCATTCGTAAGCTCAACGGACTCCAGCAGCTGGAGCTCGAGAGCGACGCCGACATCACGCTGCTCCAAACGGGAGATATCATCCACGTCGAAACCCCACTGAACCCCTCGGGCGAGGCCCGCGATTTGACTTACTATCGTCGTTTGGCCGACGAGCGCGGCTGCTACTTGACAGTGGATGCGACGTTTGCGCCGCCGCCCCTGCTAGAACCGTTTCAGTTCGGCGCCGATATGGTCATGCATAGCGGAACAAAGTACTTTGGTGGCCACTCCGATATGCTCGCGGGGGTGTTGGCGGTGCGACCGGACCGGTCAACTGAGTGGCTTGCGGGGCTTAAGGAAGAGCGCCTGTATATTGGGGGTGTGATGGGTAGTTTGGAAGGATGGCTGGGTGTGCGCAGTCTGCGGACGCTGGAGCTTCGCGTGACGCGCCAGAGCTGGAATGCGCAGCATCTGGTGGACTGGCTGGCCGCGGAGCTTCGCTCGGGGACGGGTGTGGTCGCTGAGCTGGTGGATCGTGTGCAGCATGCATCGCTCCAACCCGAGGCGGTGGTAGCCGATTCGTGGCTACGCAAACAGATGCCTAACGGCTATGGGCCTGTATTCGCGGTCTGGATGAAGGAGGAGACTATGGCGAAGCGGTTGCCGAGCAAGCTTCATCTTTTCCACCACGCTACCTCTTTAGGTGGTGTAGAGAGCTTGATTGAGTGGAGGGCCATGTCCGACCAGAAGTGCGACAAGAGGTTGTTGCGGGTCAGTATTGGCGTGGAAGGGTGGGAGGATCTCAAGGATGATCTCATCCAGGGTTTCAACGCTTTGAAGGCTTAGACAATGAATGCAGACAGAAGACAAATCCGAAGCCACATGATCCCACGCTGCCAGCAGTAGTATTCCCAGTTTGGATTCCGTGCGCGTATTCTCATAAGATCTGTGCCTTCAACAGAGTATACACGCCAAAAACGAACCCCTGACACCAGCTGATCTGTTCAGACGCCTACCTTGAAGGATCTTCCGCTTGCTGTCTTGCGCTCTTTCTCCTCGCTGTCTGGGCGGGCTCTCCGGAGAACCTGGAGGAAGTCCGCCGTCCGCCGTCTCATACGGGAGTGGATATATGCCTTCAAAACCAAGTTAGAGTGGCTCGAAGATAGCTGCCTTGAAGACTGTGAACCCACCTTAGAGGCTTTGATGTGGTAGTGGAAATAGTCACGAAATGTCTGGATGTGGGAGATGACGTCCGCCATGCGCTGAGGGGTCAGGTGTCGGGGGAACAGGACTGTCGGTTTGTCAGCAAACGCCTCGATCTCAACAGCCACTGCGAGCCTCGCATACCAAAGGTGACGTAGCCAATTTCTCCTGTGCCCGTATTCTTGACGCCGGGTACACCTTGGAGCTCGAGAGGCGGATCGTTTCGGAACAGTACCTGGGGCGCGTTCTGAATAGCGCGTCGCCGGGCATCGACGAATTCTTGGATGAAGATCTTTCCGTAAACCCGATCTGTCTCCTCCCTGAAAACGGTGCTGAAAATAACCGTCACCCGGTCGTGGCTAGCCTTGACATATATCCCCTCCTCCTCGCGGTAGTGGATTGCCTTGACCTCACCGCCCTCACGCACACCCTGTGGCGCCTCCTCGGAAGTAAACTTGGCGGCTTCTTCTCTAAGCTGATAGTGTTCTTGGTAGGCTTGCTCAAACGGCGCGGCCATGGCGTTGCGCTTCAGGAGGGAGATCTTGCTAACTAGCTCGTCGCGCTCCGCTGTGGAGGGATCAGTCGCAGGAACACATGGTTTCCGAGGGAGGAGCAAGATACTGACCCTGTTCGGCCGGTAGGTTTTCCAAGTCGACCAAAACCGAGAAGTCGTAACCTGGCTCAGGGGGAACCACGTAGGACCCGTATTCCCTGTTAAGCACCTGCTCGGCACCGTAGCGCACGAGATCCTTGTAGCACCGGATCTGGATCGATACCATAATCTTGAACTTGGTCTCGGGTGTCGAGATGTGGAAGATGACACCGTCGAAGTCGGAGACGGTTTGGTCAATAGACACGGGTGGCGCCCTGTCCAAGAGGGGGATGTTAGTGCTGAGCAGTGGAGGGGCGCTTTTCAGGAAGCCGTACCCGGAGAAACGCTCCGTGAGCACCGACTGTATCAGCACATTCTGATAGTCGAGCAACAACATTCTGAGAAGCGACGCGTGTAGCGTTGTGAGCTGGTTGTTGAAGTCGTGGTGGGGCCTGGCAGCTACGTTGGCCGTGGGGAGGCTGACGTTGTTGCACTGCGGGCACCGCGGAGGTCTGTCGCACCCAGGGACCCCAGACAGCCCCGCATGGATCACAGCCACTTCCACTCCTTGACAATTGACGGCAAATGTGGCTTGTGCTCTTATCTTATCGGCCCCAAAAAAAGTTCTGAGAAGGCACATCCCACCCTTGACTAATCGCGAAAGTTGAGAAACGATCTTCCTTTGGAGTTGGGCATTTTGCGATCTCTCCTCACATCTGATCGTCAACATGGTGAAATCCTACCTGTAAGTTCTAGGGAACGCCCAGTTGCCTGGCACCCCCTGAATCCCTACTGATTGGCCTTTCTAGCAAATTCGAGCCCCTCAAGTCATTCGGTCTCGTCGCAACCAGCTCCTCGAATATCGTCTGGTCCTCGAAAGACAAGTCGGGGAGCGGCGCGGGCCACGCAATTGTTGCCGCAAACGAGGAGGTTCTCGTATGGGACATCAAAAAGGGCGAGCTTCTCGGCCGTTGGAGGGATGAAAACAACAAGGCGCAGGTGACTGCCATTGCCCAGAGCAAGACCGACGCGGACGTTTTCGCCGTTGGTTACGAGGATGGCAGCATACGGCTGTGGGATAGTACGATTGCTACGACGGTAGTGAGCTTCAATGGCCACAAGTCCGCCGTCACTATGCTAGCCTTCGACAAGACTGGCGTACGGCTGGCCAGCGGCGGCAAAGACACGGATGTTATTATCTGGGATCTCGTTGCTGAAGTGGGCCAGTACAAGCTACGGGGGCACAAGGACCAGATCACCGGGCTGCGGTTTGTCGAGCCCGAATCGCAAATTCCGGACGGTGATGGGGAGGAGGTCATGGTTCTTGACAACGAGGCATCAGAAGGCTTTCTATTAACAACCGGGAAGGACGCCCTCATTAAATTATGGGATCTTTCGTCGAGGCACTGTATCGAGACGCATATCGCCCAGACCCATGGCGAATGCTGGGCCTTGGGTGTCTCTCCTGACTTCACTGGCTGCGTGACAGCTGGAAACGACGGCGAAATGAAGATCTGGTCTCTGGATATCACAGCACTTGCCTCTTCGGCGCAAAAAGTCGACCTCTCACAGGCCGTAAAATTTCTTCACGATAGGGGGACATTGCATAGGCAAAGCAAAGAAAGGGCGGTCGAGGTTTCCTTCCACCCGCGGCGCGACTACTTCGCTGTCCACGGTGTCGAAAAATCGGTGGAAATTTGGAGGATACGCACAGAGTCAGAAATCAAGAAGGCCATAGCGAGGAAGCGGAAGAGAAGGAGAGAAAAGGTCGCCAAAGACAAAAAAGTGGGCGGGGATCTCGACATGGAGGATGAAGACAAGGGCGACGATGTCGCCAGTGCCGACATTTCCGATGTCTTTGTACAACATGCCATTGTCAGGACTACAGGTAAGGTCCGGTCAGTTGACTGGGCTACAAGTCAGGGAAAGAAAGACCTGCAACTCCTTGTCGGGTGTACCAACAACCTCCTCGAGATGTATAGCATCGTGGGCAGGGACAAGCTCAAGTCCAAGACCGACTCCCCCGATTACAACAGAGCTCTCGCTATAGAGCTTCCTGGGCATCGGACAGACATCCGTGCCCTATCCATCAGCTCTGACGACAGGATGCTGGCATCTGCAGCCAACGGTTCGCTGAAGATCTGGAACATCCGAACCTCTACCTGCATCCGAACATTTGAGTGTGGCTACGCCCTCTGCTGCGCGTTCCTCCCTGGCGACAAGGTAGTCGTGGTTGGTACAAAGGAGGGCGAGCTTCAGCTATACGATGTCGCTTCCGCAGCGTTACTTGAGAGTGTCAATGCGCACGAGGGCAGCGCTATCTGGTCGTTACAAGTCCATCCGGATGGCAAGTCGGTTGTTTCCGGCGGCGCTGACAAGACGGCCAAGTTTTGGGACTTCAAAATTGTTCAGGAGCAGGTGCTTGGAACAACAAGGACCACACCGAAACTTAAACTCGTCCAATCGAGGATACTCAAGGTGTCTGACGACATTCTCAGCCTCCGCTTCTCGCCTGACTCCAAACTTCTCGCTATTGCGCTCCTTGACAGCACTGTCAAGGTCTTCTTCACCGACTCTCTTAAGCTCTACCTCAACCTCTATGGCCATAAACTTCCTGTCCTCAGCATGGACATTTCGTATGACAGCAAACTTATCGTGACAAGTTCTGCTGACAAGAACATACGGATATGGGGTCTCGACTTTGGTGACTGCCACAAGGCACTATTCGGCCACCAGGACAGTATTCTGCAGGTAGCTTTTGTACCGCATAACTCGGATGGCAACGGGCATCATTTCTTCAGCGCTGGCAAGGACCGCTCCATAAAGTACTGGGATGGCGACAAGTTCGAGCAGATTCAGCGCATCCATGGCCACCACGGGGAGATCTGGGCACTCGCCGTCAGTCGCTCGGGTCGCTTCTTTGTAAGCGCAAGTCACGACAAGAGCATCCGCGTCTGGGAGGAAACGGATGAACAAATTTTCCTCGAGGAAGAACGCGAGAAGGAAATCGAAGAACTTTACGAAAGTACTCTCACCACGTCTCTAGAGCAAGACCCTGATGCGGAGGATGCAAAGAGAGAGGTTGGTGCGGCAACCAAGCAGACAGTCGACACGCTTATGGCAGGCGAGCGCATCGAAGAAGCGCTCGAGCTTGGCACGGCAGATCTCAACGCTGTGCGTGAGTGGGAAGAGATGCAACGAACAAACCCTAACGCGGCACCACCGCAGCGGAACCCCATCTTCGTCATGCTTGGCAACATCTCTGCCGAAGCCTACGTCATGAATGTCCTACAAAAGATCAAAGCTGCAGCCTTACATGATGCGTTGCTCGTGCTGCCATTTGCATCAGTGCCGATGCTGTTCACCTTCCTCAACATCTTCGCAAAGCGCTCCATGAACATGCCGCTGACATGTCGGATCCTGTTCTTCATGCTGAAAACGCACCACAAGCAGATCGTGGCGAGCAAGACAATGAGGACTATGTTGGACGGGATCAGGGCCAACTTAAGGGAGGCGCTGAAGCGGCAAAAGGACGAGATGGGCTACAATATCGCGGCCCTGAAAGTGGTAGGAATGCAAATGGCCGATAACAGTATCAAGGGCTTTGTGGATGAGAAGTGGGACGAGGAGCGGGAGAAGGAGGAGGGGGCGGCTGTTCGGAAGAGGGCATTTGTTCATGTGTCGTAAGCGGTCAGTCCGATGCAGTCGATATACCAAGTCAATTAGTTGGGATAAAACTGTTTGATTGTTTACCGAGATGGTCTCTTGTGATATGTTATGTCTGGTTGGCTACCTACAATTGCGTATCAACGTGCCTGCAAACCAACGAGTTGATTCCGGCTATGAACTTGTCTTACAACTCCACGCTCGGCCTGCGTTCTCTACTTAGAGAAAATGTAAGCAACGCCTTGGACATTGCAGTCCGTGACCCTTTAGTTGGGTCCCATGCGCATACCTGATTAAAGTTCAATAAGATAAATGCCCTATCTCTACAACTAAAAGAAGAAACCTAGCACCCGAAAGGGAATAGAAAGTAATTACGCCCACATACTTATCAACACAGCTCAGTCTTCTTCTGAGTCGACTGTCGATGCATCGAGCATATGCTTGTCTCTGGCTTCCGCCCCGCCACTCTCCGGAGTCGCGTAAAGGGTACTGGCAGTAGACTCGCCGTCAACAACCAGCTCTTCGCTGCCAGGTGAAGCATCGGTATTCCGTTGCGTGCTTCCCGTGGCTGATGGCTGTCCGCCTTTCGGGGGATAGACGGTAGCGGGTTGAATGGCCTGCGTCGGGCGTGCTTGAGAGCTCGGCGCGGGATTTCTATTCACGGCCGTGGTTCCTAGCTCCGTCGGCCAGAGGGAAGACGCCTTGGGTTGTTGGGATGGTGGATGGACAGCCTGGGCCGGACTTTGAGATTTGCCGCCCTTGGGACGACCGCGCCCCCGAGAAGCAGATGTTGTTTCGGCGGGTGGCGTCGAGAAGGCCCCGGAGCCTGGGAAGGGCTCCCGCGGCCGCGGGTTGTGAAACCTGTAGTGGAGTGCAGGCGGCTGTTTAGCGGGAGCAACAGGAGCGGCGGGAGGTGGTTTCGAAGTGGAACTGGGAGGGGGTGGCTGTATGTAGGGAGACCGATAGGCGACATCCTGGTGTGTTGGTGGCGGAGCATATCCGTTGGATATGACTGGCGTTGGTTGATTAGGTGGTGGTCCGTTGGGCGGCGGCGGAGGGCGCTCGGGTAGAGGGAAGCCGCCGGGCTTACCGGGAGGAGGTCCGTAATATAGAACCACCCACGGCGTAGCTCCCCCGGCTGAAGGTGGAGGATAGCCGCCGACGGCCGAGGGATGTTGTAGAAATACACCAGCTACAGGGACCTCTCCGGCATACACAACATGATACGGAAATGGCGGCTTTGAAGGCGCCTGTGCCTGTGCCTGTGCTGGAGCTGGAACTGGGGTAGATGGGGATTGGCTGGGGGGCGGTTGAGTATATACATGTACTGCTTTCGTAGAGCCGGGAAGAGAGGGAGACTGTTGTCCAGGAGGACCAGGGGCCGGGGCCGGCTGTATGGGAATCGGGTGTCTACAGACTGGGGCAACGTGCTGGACGGGGTGTTGAGCTTGTGGGAGAACTCGCGCCGAAGGAGCGAGCTCGCCCTCGTCATTGACCCGCGTAACAAGCCCTCGAGCAGCAAGCCACTTCTGCTGCTCCTCTAGCAGCCGAGCATCTTTCTCCAGATCTGCAGCCGTCTTCGGCTGCGGCTTCGGTGGCGGCGGTGGACTTGGCGGCGGCGGCGGCGGCGGAGGCTTCGGCAGCTCTATGCCGGTTCCATCTAGAATCTTCACCCGGCTCTCCCACCAACTCGAAATGGTTGCAATGGGAATTTTCCAGAATTCAGCTATAATTTATTAACATTATTCTTGTAATGAATTCAACTGTAAAGACGTAACATTACCTGCTTCGGCATAGGTTGGAGCACGGAACCAGGTCAGCTTGCCGTCCGCGCCTCTCTCGGGCTCATCCCAGGCTGGGTCATGTTGACCTATACGGCGCCTCGCTACCCGTCTATACTCACGCACATCTGGAATCTTGTGTTTCAGGAGATACATGATGACTTCAATTTTGCGCTCCTAATGGCAAATAATCGTTAGTTATTCCTCTCTCAAGCTTATTTCGGGGGAGGGAAATGTCTCAGGCATGGCTGCTCGCCCTTGAGATACCCAGAGCGGCCATAAAAGACCAAAACGGGTGTTAAAAGACGGTGATTTGACATACTCGCGTGTAAGAGCGCTCCAGACGCGTCTTCGGTTTGTCGAACGTCCAAGACTGGACGCGTTCTGACAGCGGTTTAGGTTTTGGGCCCTTCCGCTTCTTTTCGACTCCGCCAGCAAGTACTCCGCCAGCCGGCGGCTTCTCCTTTCTAATGGGTGGCATGGTTGTGACCTTCCGTCTTATACGCAAGGATGAGTTGCTACTGGTTGCCAATTCAGATTTGTGAAATTCAGAAACTGCTCGGGTTACGAGTGGCTCGTGCACACCGCCTCTTAGCGTGATATAACCAAACCAACATCAAGGCCAAACTCTGCAATACTCTTCTGCACGCCTAGAGTTCCAATAGATCCAAAACAAAATTTAGAACTAGGGTAGTGAGCTAGTAGCAGCAGTAGCAAAAAGAATGAAGTATTGAGTTTCGGTTGTTTGATGGGAATGGCAAAATGATATGCCCAGTAACAGGATTGAACTGTTGACCTTCGCATACTTTGTAATGATAGGATACCATTATTAGTACGACGCTCTAACCAGCTGAGCTAACCAGGCTTGGTGTTATTGAGATCAAGACAAGCAAAGCGTGCTCTTGATGGTAGCCAGAGAACAGTTGACGGCTTGGGCTTTGTTCCTTCCCAGTTTACCTCGCACTCAATATCCACGCCCTTGATACTCCTCAGACTACAAGCTTCGCCTCTGTCTCCGACATCTCTAGGTATCTTACCGATTTATCAGGAGGAGGAATCAATTGACGGCTTGAGTAAGACGCTCCGTAGGAGCCACGAAGCCGAGAGTGAAATACATGGTACCACTATCAGGAGAGCTGACAGGGTTCCGTCCTCTAGGAGGGAATGGCCCCTGGCTGTCGAGTGCAAACGGGGGCAAATGATTTCTACCAATTCAGGCTCGTGACGGGATGGACTAAAGCCACGGATACTTGTACGCTAAGAATCATGTGAGAAACATGGCGCATGGCGCAAAGTCTACAGCACAGCGGATCCGTCTCAATACGTTCATTCGCGTATGGAATCTATTGATAACTATCTGCACCAGTTCCACCCCAGTGCCCTCCAATCCTCGAGAGCAATCTCCATGCTCTAAATCCCTAGTATGCGGCCCTTATCCCACTTCCCTCTTGCCCAAGCCAAAAAGACATTATCGACGTCTATATTAATTCAGGAAAAGAAAAGATGTTGAAATTCTTTTGTTTTCCCCGTAACGCCGATGCTATTATGTCGTTGCCCAATGGGTATCGCAAAACGTCATGAACTTGGCCTTTTTGGCTCATGCATGTCTTTGTTGAAAGACTCGACCGCCCGCTCCCAACACCCCCTCTTTCTGAATGTGGCGGGTTTTTATGTTCGTTAAACTCCAAATCATGAACCCGCCGTCCGAGGTAGGAAAAAGGTAAAAGCCATCTTAGCCGAAAAACCACAGTAACATCATGGTGGATATATGTCTAACCGCCTACCCAGGTTTGTTGAGAACCGTACGCCTATAATGCCGTGATCATGCCCGAAATAAGAAAAGGAAAGATGAATCGCCACAAGGACAAGCAAGAATCACGCCTGCAGGAGAAGTTGAATCGCCTGCAACGCTGATATCTTGACTTAGAACTTGAGAGCCTTCGGCTGCTCCCAGGTAAAGCTCTGGTTGGTACCAAAGTGGCCGTTCTTGGCCGTCTGGAAGTAGATGGGCTTAGCCAGGTCAAGCTCCTTGACAATGACACCAGGACGGAGGTCAAAGTTGGCACGGATGATCTCGACCAGCTCGGAGGAGTTCTTCTCTGAGGTGCCATAGGTGTCGACATAGATGGACAGAGGCTCGGCGACACCGATGGCGTACGAGAGCTGGACAAGGGCACGGCGAGCGAGGCCTGCGGCAACAATTGACTTGGCGATCCAACGGCCAACATAGGCGGCGGAGCGGTCGACCTTGGAGAAATCCTTGCCAGAGAAAGCACCACCACCGTGGGCACCCCAGCCACCGTAGGTGTCGACAATGATCTTGCGGCCGGTCAGACCGGCATCACCCTGGGGACCACCAATGATGAAGAGGCCGGAAGGTTGGATCTGGTGATGAAGTTAGCCAACAGCTGTCAAAAATGGGCGGTGCTCATCTTACGTGATAGACGGTCTTGTCATCGAGGTACTTGGCGGGGATCGTGGTCTTGATGATCTTGTCCAAAATCTCCTTACGGAGCTGCTCAGTAGTGATATCCGGGCTATGCTGGGCAGAGACGACGACGGTGTCGACACGGAGGGGAACAACAGCGCCGTTGTCATGCCTATACTCGACGGTGACCTGGGTCTTGGTGTCGGGGCGCAACCAAGGAAGGGAGCCGTCGCGACGAGCAGCAGACATGGCAGCGTTGAGCTTGTGGGCGAGCTGGAGAGTGAGGGGGAACAGCTCGGGGGTCTCATCGGTAGCATAGCCGAACATGATACCCTGATCACCGGCACCGAGGTTCTCCAGGCGGTCGTCGAGATGGAGGCCCTGGGCAATATCGGGAGACTGCTCCTCAATGGCGACGAGAAGGTTGAGGGTCTTGTAATCGAAGCCCTTGGAGGAGTCATCATAGCCGATATCCTTGATGGCGTTGCGGACAACCTTCTGGTAGTCAATCTTGGTCTTGGTGGTGATTTCCCCGAAGATCATGACCATGCCGGTCTTGGTGGCCGTCTCGCAAGCGACCTTGGAGAGGGGGTCATCGGCCAAGCAGGCATCGAGAATGGCATCCGAGACCTGGTCGGCAATCTTGTCGGGGTGTCCTTCACCGACAGACTCGGACTATCGGGATTGTCAGTCTCGGAGAAACTCCTTTCCGGCTCGCGGAGCCCAACTTACGGTGAAGAGGAAGGTCCCCTCATTGTAGTGCTTCCACCCGCTCACACCGTTGGCGTCGACTCCATTGGTACCGTTGGTGGCCATTTTTTCCTAGGAAATGAACTAGAAGCATCTTAGTGCTGCCTTTATTCATATTCTTCCGCACTCGAATGCTGCCGCCGGGGTTTGAGGGTCTCGTGAAAAGGCCAGGTCTGGCTCGACAAGCGATCGAGTGTGCCCCCTACCCAGTCGTAGAACAAAGAAGGGGATACAGATGCAAGGGAGTGGTATATGGAGGGAGTATATAGGCCGAGCCCCAAAGGTTGCAGTGATTCACTAGGGACAGGTGTGACAAAAGACGAGGAAACGGCTTCAAGTGTCCGAAAAACAGCACTTCGTCTTGCGCATTGGGGGATTTGGGTACTCACATTCGTGCCAAAAGCCAGCTGAAACAAGAGAACGAGGTACAGGGAATGGAGGACGAAGAGGAGCGGCAGGTTTTCGCACTAATTACCAGAACGCTTGAAAGAAGTCGTCGGGAAGAGAATGTGAAAGAGGTCGGGGGGTTGCGGGAGTATTTGAGAGGAATTTGTGGAAAAGACGGCCGGGGTCGGCCACTTTTCATCGCGAGGCTGGACACGGGATAACGGGTAGAAGAATACCTTCGTGCCGAGCCGCCCCACATAAAACTAACGCTGCGTCGCAAGCCATTGCCAAAGAGGGGTCGTGAAACTTTCATATTTTATTCAAAGTAATATGAAAAGGAGCAGAAAACTCCCGGGAAATAGTTCTAGAGGTTTTGAAAGCTCTCTTAAGTATCTTACAGGGGCACTTTTGATCTCTCCTCAGCACGCTTCAGAATATTCTGTACAGCACCATGCCGGTGAGGTACCCGTTACTTCGGGCTTGAGAGACATTCGTCAAATTGCGCCATCAGGGGCCTCGTTGGGTCCTCTCACCCCATTTGCGCCATTGATGGGACCTGCTTCCCCTCGACCCCACTGAGGGGTATCGTCTTTTGCCATCGGAAAAAAAAAGCCCTGCATTCGCTGACAGTCCGGTAGGAGCCAGACGGCGGGGGACCCGACAGCACCTTGATGATATCAGTCTGCTTTTGCAACAAGAACGCATTTGGAAAAAGGCCAGCCCACGTCCCATGGTACAGCGTGACTGAATCAAACAGAACACCGACTGCCAATCGCTTTCTCGGTTTCAACCAAAAACCAGGAGCCCCAAACACCAGCAAACATGAGCAAATATGGGGTGATGGTGATGGGCCCCGCGGGAGCCGGCAAGGCAAGTAGACCCATCCACAAGCCATTCTCGGCAGTTTGATTTGCGTCCCGCGCAACGCTTCTGACGCCATTCCCTTCAATCTAGTCGACGTTCTGCGCGTCTCTTATCACGCATCTGCAGCTGAACAGGCGTTCCGCCTTCTACGTAAACCTTGACCCCGCCGCCGAGTCGTTTGAGCATACGCCGGACCTCGATATCAAGGACCTGATCTCGCTCGAAGATGTGATGGAGGAGATGCAGCTCGGCCCCAACGGCGGCCTGATATACTGCTTCGAGTTTCTCATGGAGAACCTCGACTGGCTCACCGAGGGGCTCGACTCCCTCACTGAGGAATACCTCATCGTCATCGACATGCCTGGCCAGATCGAGCTCTACACCCACATCCCCATCCTTCCCAGGCTGGTCAGATTCCTCACGCAGCCAGGCGCCCTCGACCTTAGACTTTGCGCCGCTTACCTGCTGGAGTCAACATTCATCATCGACCGTGCAAAATACTTTGCCGGATCGCTGAGCGCCATGAGCGCCATGATCATGCTCGAGGTGCCCCACCTCAACATACTCAGCAAGATGGACCTCGTCAAGGGGCAGATAAAGAAGAAAGAGCTCAAGCGATTCATCACGCCGGATACATCGCTCCTGGAAGACGACCCCGCGAGGCCCGTAACAAAGAAGGCCGAATTGGATGTTGACATCCATGGTTCCGACCCCAGGAACAAGGACGCCATGATGTCCGGCGCGTCGTTTCAGCGCCTGAACACAGCCGTTGCTGGCCTCATCGAGAGCTTCAGTATGGTCAGCTACCTCAAGCTAGACTGCACGGACGAGGACAGTGTTAGCGCCATCCTCAGCTACATTGATGACTGCATACAATTTCATGAGGCTCAAGAACCGAGGGAACTTCAAGATGAGGAAATGGAAGAAGAGTAGGTTGCGCCTGAACATATTGGGATGAAGGCGCGTAGCGTAGGTTTTTTTTTTTTAGTGTATGTTGCTTGGTATGCGTGCCGTGTCAACCAAAAAGGATTCCGGGGAAATAGGTATGCATAGCGTTGGCGTTCGGATGTACCAAGAAACTTGTTCTGCTCTTACCACCTGCTCCCTGTCCTCCGAAAAGACAAACAACACCGGCCGCTCGTGCCCGGTAACCATGAAAATGCGCGATAATTCCAATATGTAGAAACTCCGTAACGCCATAACCGCGATGCTCCCTCCCTTCTATGCCCATGCCCATGCTCATCCCGTTCGATCCACATAGTCGGTCAAGTCCTCCTCCTGCTAGTACTAGCCATCCTCCTCGCCTTCTCAATGTCGTCATATTTCCGGTACTCGCGCATGAAAACCTCATGGATCATAGCCAAAAAGCTCAGTGCCTGACTGCCTAGCACAGCCGCGTCGCGAGCGCTCTGCTCCAGACCCCGCTGCCAAACTATTGCGCCCAATCCCAGGACGATGGACCAGAAGATGGCGCGGAATGCGAGGCGTGTCCAGAACAGCATGATCCGCTGCATATATGAGAGAAGCTGGACCACAAAGACGACGAACCCGAGCACAAAGATGAGCACCACCGCGTCGGGACTCCCTGCAAGCGCTTGCACAACGCGGCCGATCAGTGGAGTGACGATGGCGTACATTTGGGCGACGAGGGGGGCGAGGAGCGCGGTGACCTGGCGGAGGAACTGCTGCGCGGGCGAGGACGGGTCGAGGAGGTAGTCCTGGAGGAAGGCGAGAACAGGCTCTGGGAGGAGGCCTAGGTGCGAAGGAGGTCAGTCGCTGGGCTATCTCACGGCGCTCCTGAACCAACGGAAAGACGCCGAGGCGCTGGTTTGGGATAAGGGTTTGTTTTTGCAGAGGGCAAGATGCAAGCTGCCATGTTGTGCAATCGCGTGGATGATGCAGCTAGATGAGGAGGCCAGTGAACCTAAAAAAGTATCTTACTCTTCAAAATGCCCAGCACCCACTGGGCTGGAAAATCCATCTTTGCGATCCGGCTGTATTGTACTGCGTGTAGTCACGGTGAAGGGAGGTGAGACGGTTGGTGTTTTGGAGAGCTCTCGTGGGGCAGTTTAGACGACGCGAAGACACGGGCCAATGATTAAGGTGCGAGAGAACTGTGGTACGTTCTTCCACCATTACAATCCAGCCCCGGCAGCCTTGAGAACCTGCATAATCTGATGAGGGTGCTTAATTCACCCAGTGATTCTGGCATCACGGGTTGCTTTATAAAATCTTTGTTGTTCTGAGCTTTGGACCACCCAACATTTGAAGCCCAAGTGGGTTGAGCACTTGGAGCCAGGATGGAACACCTTCTTGACTCCTTGCCGGCATCGAAACACACCAACGCGATATTGCGTTGAGAAGAAACACCCCCAGTGGGAATCCGTATTGGCTCGTATGTACAACAGTTAATGTATTTCCAGATGCGTGTAGCAAGGTGGTTCTGCTGAAGAGCCTCGCTTCTGGGTCCCTAAAACACACTAACTAGTACCCAGCTCTCCATCACTGACACCGGATATCGCACCCTTTTCTTCCCCAGCTGTAAGAGTGATCTCATGCATCTGCTCGTGATGCATCCTTCGGTCCTTGGCAGCTATCAGGGTTGCTGGTAGCAAGGCTTACAATGTTAGGAATCAGTACATGAAACTGCCGGTTTCATTGTGTCTTTTCGGCTTTCTTCGCCTTCTGCGCTCTGAACTTGGTGACTTCAATCTCGACGGCCTTGTCGACGCGGGTTTTGAGCTCTGGGCGATAACCGATCATAAAGAGGAACTCGAGCCAAACAAACAGCGGCGCGAGAAAAATGGCTTGAAAGAGGTTATCTAACAAAGCCGGCGCCCTCCCCTCGTACTTTCCGTGGCCCACAAACTGCAGAACCCAGCTCACGATATGCGTGGCGATGGCAATCTGGGTTATGGGAGCGGAGCTCTCGATTCGGAGATAGTTGGTACCCGCGGCCGCGGCGAGACAAATCAACGCCAAGGCCGTACCAGCAACAGGCTCTAGGAGGACGTAGAGCGCCCCCCATATCAGCGCCGCAAACGTACCCAGAGTTGGCTGAAGGTATGAGAGCTGAAGCCACGACGGAAGGGTGAAGAGTGGCCCGGTGTTTGACGCCTATACATATTAGGACCCGCTTCGGGGCTCCGGAAACGGCGAACATACAATCTCAAATGCCGAAAAGAGGATTAGGGGCACACATATCATATGAATGATAATGTTCACCTTATTGGAGTGGTATGCGCCATACTGATTGACGGCAATCTTGGTCAGCCACCGGTCTCGACGTATGTTGGATATCTGAGGGGTCAACGGTACCGAGTACTGGGTCATGGCCCCAGCCTTGCCGAAGACTAGGGTGTGCCGCTTTCTCGGGTTCAAGGGATGGGAGGTCAACGCTTACAAATATCAGATGCTTTTCGAGATCGAGGGACATGATGTACGTTTATTTTTTCGCGGACTGAGGCTTTCGGTTGCGCTCCCTTTGTTGCTGTTTCGACAATCTAGGCATTGACTACAGGAAACAGATACGGCGGAGATAGATACTCTTCCTATCTTCAAGGTAAGGCAGAACGGGAGGGGCGGTATTATTCGTTAGGGCTGCAAACAGCCGATAAGGAGATTGATGAGCTGGCAGTTCGACTCTGGTGGTTTGACCGATTCGCGGCGCGTCACGCGACCCTTGCTGGGAAGCTAAAACTTAAAACAGACACCCCGTGCCTCGGATGACATGGTGGGATGGTGGGTGGGGTTCCTCAGCTCCCGCAAATCATTGATGGCCGCGAGAAGGGGGTGGATGGTTTGGTTCACTGCCAACACGGCCCAAGTACAGCACATATGATGATCTATGGACAAAAGAACAACAGATTGATCCTTTGCTCACAGAGGGGCGGAGAGACATCAGTACGGGGCATCGGTAGCTAGATGTTTCTGAGGCCCTCTATTCCCTCTGGAATGCCAATAAAACGGTCTGTAAATGTTGGGCCGCGAATGGCTGTCCCTGTGTCATTCAAGGTCAAATATCTCGCATCAATCTTATTCAACAATAGGTACCTACCTACGTACTTGCTGCTGACTTTCGGCACAGGTGCTTCAACAAGCGCCAAGTCCTCATGGAAGCTTCCCTGTTCCTGCAGCTGACGCACGGGCCTTGAAGCTAAGGCTGCCCATCAATTTTCCGTGTTCCGAATGCGTCAGCCTCGTACAATCGCAACTTCTCGACGCGAACCCACTCGGCGTCGCAATCTTCAAAAACAGCAACCGCCGACGCCCATCTCCATCGCGAATGAAGCAACGGTTGACCAAACAATAGAATACACCACATAATAGACGCCCTCGAGATACACGATACGATTAGCGCCACAACGCGCAGACACCCCAGAGCTCGAGCTCTTGCCGTTCCTTCATTCGACCCTCTCGCCTTTCTCCTCTCGTTGGCAGCAACAGCACAATATGTTCTTCCTCCACAATCTCGAGCGCAGTGTGACGCTGCACCCATCGTACTTTGGGAGGAACATGCATGACCTGGTCACAACTAAGCTCGTCAAGGATGTGGAGGGAACATGCGCCGGAGACTACTACATCATTGCCATCATGGATACCTTCGATGTCTCTGAAGGTCGGATCCTGCCGGGAAGTGGCCTGGCTGAGTTCACCGTAGGCTATCGGGCTGTGGTATGGAGGCCATTCAAAGGCGAAGTGGTTGGTCTCCCCCCCTGGCAGCGCAAACCTTGTGCTAATCCTCCGCGCAGGTAGATGCAATCGCTTACACTGTCAACCCCCACGGCTTCTTCGCCCAGGCTGGGCCACTCCGTCTTTTCGTCTCCTCTCACGTATGGCATTCTCCTCACATAATAACGCCCTGCAGAACCAGTCCAGCTGACAAGCAGCCAGCTGATCCCGGACGAGATCCAATACGATGCTAATGCCACGCCGCCACAATTTACAAATAATGCGGATATGGTGATCGAGCCGGGCACTCATGTGCGCGTAAGGATTATTGGTCTGAGGACGGAGGTTGGCGAGATGTGGGCTATTGGGAGCATTAATGGGGATTTCCTTGGGTACGTTTCCACAACTGTTATCCTGCAGATCGCGACTGTCTAACACCATTGCAGATGTCTTCAGGCGTAAAGCTTGACAGGTGCGAAACTAGAAGCGCATTCTCTTCTACGAGTAGTGCTTGGGACTTGTGTGGAAAGTTGCCACAGAGTCTCTGCAGAGCATCACATACATACTCAGCTTTTGCGTGCCGTCCTACAAGCTCCGGCGAGGCGATTTGATGCCGACCACAGCTGTCGTCCCAATATCGATACCTCCCAGCGTTGGGTCCGCCGTGTGGGAGCATTGCTCCATCTCTTCGAGAGGCCGCTCTGGTCTGAAACAGAGTTTCGCATGGCATTTCGGCTGTGGGCGCAGGCTCTACCGATAATATCGAAGACAGCTTGTCTATGTGTGGCAGCATAGCGGTAGGATAAAGTCTTGTCAAAACTGAAAACCAGGCAAGTGGCCGACTTGGAGGTTCGGCTTGAGCAGAAATGGATCTCAGTTCTGTATTTGAGTTTGTACGAGCATGCAAGGGAACCACGGATGGTTAAATCTCAACAGAGAAAGTTACTATCGCCGCCCAATTCTCAACAAGTCTTAAATATGTTACCTTTTGTGCTTTCTACCATGCCTAAATACCACTCCCATCTCCCGCCCCTTTTTCACTGACCCGGTCAATAACTCCCCCCCTGAAAAAAATGTCTCACGATCCAGACAGCAACATCGCAAGCACGTCCATCAAAGTCGCAGAGCACCAGTTGCCCAGCTGCAAGCCCTTTCTATTGAAGAGCCGCCGGAGACATGGCACATCCCCTCCGGTAAAACCACCATCTGCATAACCCTCGCCACTGGGGCGGTTTATGTATCGCGCGGCAGATCTTGAGCAAGACACGAGCAAGTTGGAGAGCAAGGAGAAGGAGGTTTGGCCACCATACCTGCTCAGCGGCTAGAGACCGCGCCCTCAGCCACCTCGGAAACCAGGGTTCACTCGGGTGACATATCCGAAGAATTCATTCAGTGCCAAGGTGGCGCATCAGGCTGTCGTAAGGCTGTATGTGTCGGAGAGCTCAGTAACGGGGACACCAACTCTAGAGCCACTCCCGGGTCATGACTGCAAGTCTTGGGTGCGCTCGACATAGTTTCAACTGGGCGAAGTTGAACAGATAACGAAGGATGTAGTTTATCGCACATGGGAAACACCCACCAGAAGGCAAACTTCGCGGCCATCTTGTCTACGTTCCGCCATGGCGATGACAACGAACCGACCCCCCTCAAGCTAAAACATCCACATCTCAGCAAAACAGCTCGGACTCGATCCCGCAGACTGGACCGCAGAAAGTCTCAGGCCAGAAGAATAATGTCCATCAAGCTCCAGCCTCGAGAAACGGGAGAAAGGTAGGAGGAGGGGGCCGAAGCGGCAAAAGTATGGATCGCAGTTCACTACCTGCACGATGTTAGTACAAACTACGGTCTATAATTGCTCAACACATACGTCGGGCGGTGTGATATCGGTAGCTGACGGGACGAACAAGCCCCTGCGGCTCGGTTTATTGGCATTACCATGGCTTTCTTGTGCGACCGTTCTGTTGCCAGATGCCGGGTTCGAAACCACATTCATCCAAACCAACCCTCGTCCGATCGATCTACGAAGCACCTTCCCGATCTGTGCAACGCACCCACAGTTCAAACAAACAGTTAGAACTACGAGGTAAAAAGGGGCTAGATGGATGATTTGCTGGCCCCCCAATCCTCCTTACCTAAATACGATACCCTTGTTCACGCTGCCCTGCCATGTCCCATCTGCTCGCTTTCGGAAGGAAATCCTATTGGTAGGTAGGTAGGTAGGTAGGTAGGTAGGTATGCTGTCAGTTGCTGGGGCCGGCCGACATCACCAGCGGCGGGCGGGTTGCTCCCTGGCTTCGGAACTCAGGCTCAGCCAGCCGTCCGATCGCCGCCCCCGGCCACTAATGCAGCAAGGGCTGGATGGATGGCCCATGCACCTACCTACCCATCTGGACAATGCTAGAGTTGGCCACTCGCATAGGATGTTTTTTTTCTCTTTCCCAAAACAATACAAATTGAAACTTCTTTTTTTCGTTGGCGCCCCTTTATTTCGACGTATACCTACCAGCTGGATACCTGCAGGGAATGGGGTCCGGAAACGCAGTTACCTCAGTACCTACCTGACTATAGGGGTCGCGGTTGTTTGCCATCCATAAGTACCGAGCATAACTCCTAGTGGGTCGGGAGTTCTGTCAAACCCGGCTTCGGCTTCGGGTCAACGACCTCTCGGGTTGATTCCGACCCCAGGTCAAAATATACCGAGCTCGGGTCCCGATCGGAATCGGGGGTGTCTCCGAGCTCCGAAGATTATCGGATCATTCCCACACAACGTCTGGCCTCTCCATCTTCGCCCGGCATCCGCCCCTGAACTTGCTAAATACCTACGCCAGTTAAGCCAACCGCAGTGCATTGCATCAACTAGCCTAAGCTTGAGCTCAATTCTACTCCCCTGCCGGGGTAGGAAAGGTTAGCTCGGCCAGGGGTCCACTGTTACTGGTTTGGTTCTCTCTCTGCCAGGGGGTAACAGTGGGTCCCTGTGCAAGCTAACTTTTCCTACCCCGGCAGAGGAGTACATCGGTAGGTAGACATGCCTTGGCTCATGCATCCCCAACACCGTACCGCACACATTCCCCCTTGTCATCCACAACCGGCATGTCCAATGTCGATCATGAAGCTCGCCATGGCCGCCAAGATCTCGGCTTTCAGCCTACCATACACTTTTGGCAGATAAACGAACGGTGAGGTAGGTAGGCGAGCTGTCACATCTGGCAGAAGTCCCACAGCTATTGTGGTGAGGAGGCCCGCGTTCTTGCTGCAGCACGAGTGGGACAACACCAAAGCAGCCCAACCGCAAGTCGTCACAACTGGGGTTCTGGGTTCCCCGTGCCATGGCTAAACGTGGCTTTGAAACTCGGTGCGTACGGTGCTGTCTGCCAGTAAGCCGCTGTGACTGCCTCGGAGTTGTCTCCAGCTTCAGGCGCCCGGCCATGAATCCAGCACTGGCATCCATACATGTACAATATTTGTGGCCTCTGTTTGATCCCAGTGTTTGCAAACATGTTGCAGCCTAACAAAAGTATTGAGCTAAGATAGCTAGCTCGGTAAGCAAGCTGCTTGCTTCTACCTGACGCCGTCTCGAAACCCAATGCAGTCCCTACCTACCTACCTTAGCTGGAAGGGTACCTTACCGGGCCCCTGCCAATCAAAGTCCGGTACACAAAGATAGGAGACAGGAGCTTCCCCGCCAGCATGCTGCACAACATAAAAAGCGTCCAACTACAGATCATGGCGCACACAATGGCCATGTAGGACGCGCGGTCCTTTTTTTCTCTAGATCTTGTCCCTCATGATCCATCGTTTTCCGTGGCACACCCAGCGAAGGGCGGTGGCGCTCATGAGCCCAGAGAGGAGAATGATGGCGATGAAAGCCACCAAACCCTGCGAGCCGTATCTCGAGAGCATCGCCCCGGTGCTCGGGTTCCCGATCAGGGTTCTGTGACACGTGTGAGTGAGTGCATCCGCGCCGCCGAGGTGCCTGACGGGCAATGGAAGGGTGTTTTTTACGCAAAGCTAGCAACCGTGTAGACGGATCCCTGGCGGTAAGTACCATGAGAGGTCAGCAGTAGACCCAAGCATTGGAAGCAAGAAACCGTGCGAACTCCACTTACCAGGAATGTCCCAGTTGTTCGTGGTTCGCAAAGCTCACTCGCGCAGGCGACTTGGTACGTAGGCAAACCCATCAGCCAGGATCTCTGTGAGACCCGATCCAGGGGAACGGGAACATGTTTACATACCGCCGAGTGGCACGAAACTTCCCGTGCCAATCCCCATCAGGAGTACGACAACAAATAAGGCGGGCACTGTGAGTGCCCCAAACGGTAGCCACACCACCAATACCGTGAGTAGCGTGAAGACGTTCATCAAGATGATGGTGTTGATCGGGCCCAGCTTCCGGTCCGAGAGCCAAAGGGGAACAGTCCTACCAATCATGGCGCCTCTACCGAAAACAGTCAGTGACTCTATCAGCGCCACCCCATGTGTACTTTGCCGGTGCAGTTGATGCAACGGGGACGGACCACTCACATGTTGTACGACATCATCAGGTAAAACTGGCTGTCTCCCATTCCAACGGAGACGGCATATGTAGGAATGGAACCCCATTGAATGAAGAGCACTAGTTCGTATGCTGCGACCAGAAAAGGGACCCAGCATGCAGCGTCAGAGACCAAACAAAGCCCAGGAGAAGAAAAGCGCAAACCCACCGAAGACAGCATACGTCACAAGCCAGAACTTAGGAGACTTCAGCAGATCGAGCAGCACGCTGCGATGCCAACCCTCGGCCGGCGGCTTCCGGATCAAGTTGGTCTCGACCAACAAGTTTCCCAGCAGCATGAGTGCAAAAAGGATACCCGAGAGGGCAAGTATTGCCGTCTGCCAAGGAAATTTGTCGAAAAGCATCTGGAGTAGCAGCGAGAAGACGATTCCGCCTACTGCGGCACCTACTGTTACGCATCCGGTCGCGATACCCTCCTGGGTGCTGAACCATTGGCTCACGATGGAGAACGCTATGGTCGTGGGGGTTGCTGGATTGCATGGTTGAGAATGTGTCAGTCAACACCGCCACTTCCAGAGAAAGGGAAAAAAACCAATCACACACCAGCAGAGATGCCCGCGACGATGAAACATCCCATTAGCTGCCCATATGTCGTCGAGAAGGCCAGGCCAATAAACGAGGCCACATACACAACGCTGGTCAGGGCCAGCAGGCACTGAAGCCCAAACCGATCGAACAGCGAGCCGGCGAGGACTCCAGCAAAGCAATCTAAGGGAAAACAACCGTTAGTTATTCCTCTTCCAACGTTCGTTTGGTGGTATTAGAAAGTCTCGGACGTCGTTACGCTCCTCTGCGACGTCCAGGGCGGCCATAGAAGACCAAAAGGGGTGTCAAAACACGGTGATTTGCCATACCCAAGAAGCCAAAAATGGATGTGATCCATGATATCTCGCTCTCTGTGTTCTCGGCGAGCTGGTGTGCATGCCAGTATGTCTGAAAGAGACCGATACTGCTGAGCAGGCCGTAGACAGAGACGGTAAGGCAAAAGCAGCCGAACATAACCTTCCAGGGCCGGAGCCCGGTGTCGAGTTCAAAGACATATACCGCTTGGCTTGCAGCAAGGCTACCGCTAGGGCTGCCGCCAGGGGGTCCTTCGTCCCCGGTACTCGGTGCATTTGGCGTCGATCGGTTCTGCTGGCTCAGCTCCTCGAGACTGTACGGCCTACCGGACAGGCACAGTTCTTGTCAGTTATCATATTTATTTTGAGTCTTTTTCGAGCTGGATGGAAATGGTAGACTTAGCCTACTCTGTGCCAGAATCGCCTTTGACTGTGGCGCGGGGGCCAATGGGAAGTTGAGCACCAAACATGACTGGGCTGTTGAAGGAGGCGTCTCCGATCTCTGGAGCCTGGTCTCTATAAATGAGAGGACGGCGGCAGGTTCGACACGGTCAAAAAAATCTCGGGCCCGTAACTTCTCCCGAACTGCATCCACCTCGCGCTTGGTAGGAAAGAACGACTTGGAAGATCAGGGCAACAAAGCGAGGACGCGGAACCAACCCCGGAAGAGCTGGCCATATTTAGTACCCAGGTTGGCGAGGGCATGCTCCTTGACCCATCATTCGACTCATATCAGCCATATGCAGTCTGTACCCTCAGAACTGTGGATGAGCTGGTAAACGGCGCAGAGGGCAAACGACATAAGTGAGCAACCGCCATTACCACCTCCTTTTATGACCAACAACTAACCGAAGACGTGACAAACCAAAACAGCAAGCAGACTGGTGGCCATCAGAGGGTTGCAACCGCCGGGGTGAAGTGTTCTTTTATTAGGCCCTCCCATACGCATCCGATCGTCCTCGCGCGGGAACGGGGGAGACGGGTGTTATCAGGGGCCGCGGTCAGGATCCATTACACTACTCCACCCAACTGCTCGATCGGCGCGCCGCGCTCGAACCTCATCCGAGATAGAAGGAATCGATCGTGGCGATGAAGTAGATCCGATGAAGCGAGTTGATTGCTTGCCTCAGTAAGTGTATGGGATGGGAAGCAACCGTTGTGCGACCTTCAACGTCTCATTCCCTCGAGCGGAGCCTCCTTCGGCACCGAGAAGACATCAAATCGACCGCAGTATTGGAGGCTGTGAGAAGGAGAAGCATATAAAGCTGCCTCACCCCTAGCATATTGCCCTCCAGGACAACACCCTTCCAGAACAACACCTCGCCCTCTCTGGTCAAACAGGCCGATCCTTGACCCTTCGTTTCACGACCACCCAAGCAAGTCCAGGAGTATCCAGTGACAAACACGCAACCTCATCACTTGCACTCGGTCGACATGCTCTCCAAACTCTCCCGGTCCAAGCACTCGCTTGGCGGTCCAGCCGTCACGTTGGGGTTGACCGTGAAGCGCGGAGCTGGCTCACTTCCGCGGCAGCAAGCTCAGGCCACTGACATGAACAACACCCTCAACACCAACCAAGCCGGCATCACCCCCCTCCTTACCAATGTCCGCAATCTACCTGGCCCCCCTTTCGCCGGACGAGGTATCTATCCCAACACACCCGTACCCCCTGAAATGACCAACATTGATCATGCCGCCAACGTGCATCTCGCATCGGTGGCACTCCCAAAGAGCCGTGACGAGTTTTGGCGTAAGGTGGCTATCTGGGAGAATGTGTCGGCGGATGACTTCCTCTCATATCGCTGGAGCGTAAGTTGCTCATTATTTCTACTGTTGATATGCCACTTCGGGCACTGTGTAACGTTGAATCGCATGCAGGTTGCCAACACTGTTCAGGGCACAGCCAAGCTCTCGAGGTTCCTTCAAGCAGTGATTCCTGAGACGGTCCCTTTCGATAAGTCAAGCTCACAGGTCCAGACCCGCGAAGAGTTCATCAAGGATGTCCTCGACGGCGTGACTGCTGCCACCATGGCCATCCGTATGACGTGAGTCTTGGTGTGAACCAGCAGCCACCCTGGCGTAGGCTAACAAACGCGGCAGGCCGTATATTCTGAGCCGGGTCAACTGGGCCGATCCTCGGCACGACCCCATCGTTCGCCAGTTTTTGCCGATGAAGTCACTCATGGTCCCCGATCACCCGAAGTTGGCCCTCGATTCCCTCCATGAGACCGCAGACTCGCCCGTCAAAGGATTGGTCCATCGGTATCCTGACAAGGCTCTGTTCTTGCGCAAGTCCCCGCAGCCCCCCTGTATGCAGGTTGTATTCTAACACATTTTTAGCCACATCCGTGTGTCCAACATACTGTATGTTCTGCACCCGCTCATACGCTGTTGGCGCAGACACCGATACCGTGACCAAGGCTTCCTTGAAGCCGACCCGCAAGCGCTGGGAAGAGGCATTTGCCTACATCGAGAACCAGCCCGGACTGCATGACATCGTTGTATCCGGCGGTGATTCATACTACCTGCAGCCAGAGCAGCTGAGACTTATTGGTGAGCGTCTCATCAGCATGCCGAATATCAAGAGATTCCGCTTCGCCTCCAAAGGACTGGCCGTAGCCCCCACGAGGGTTCTCGACCAGTCTGATGGATGGGTCAATGCCCTTATCGACATTTCCAACCAAGCCAAAAGGGCCGGCAAGGCAATGGCGTGGCACACGCACTTCAACCACCCGAACGAGATTTCATGGATTAGCTCCGAGGCTAGCCAGAAGCTGTTCGAGGCGGGTGTCATGGTTCGCAACCAAACGGTCCTGCTCCGCGGTGTGAACGATGACTTCGAAACAATGTCGACGCTGGTCCGCAAGCTTGCCGACAACAACATCTCCCCGGTATGATCCCGCCGAGCCTAAAGGAGTTGAGAACCTCTGATGCTGACGTGCATACTCGCAGTACTATGTCTACCAGTGCGACATGGTCGAGAGGGTCGAACATTTACGGACGCCGCTGCAGACCATCCTCGATATCGAGGCCAAAATGCGCGGCTCTATCGCTGGTTTCATGATGCCCTCGTTTGTCGTCGATCTTCCGGGCGGGGGCGGCAAGAGGCTTGCTTGCTCTTTCCAGTCATACGACCGCGGGACCGGTATCTCGACATACACCGCTCCTGCCGTGACAGGTCGCGACAAGGAGAACAAAATCTATGAGTACTACGACCCAGTTGGCTCTGGATACAGCGCTGCGGTGAGCAAACCTGCGATTTGACGGCGAGTGTCAACTGGTACCCGGGTCATGTGGTTCCCTCCAGGAATGGCAACGGTTGATTTGAGAGCGAGGGTGGCCGGCGCATGCGTACGAAAACGCCTTCAACATAGGGATTCCTGTAGCCGTGGGGGGGCGATCTTGATGGGTATGATAGTCGGTAGCAACGATGATTTTGATCCGTGGGGTTGGTTCATGCTCTCATGTGCTTGGCGGATTTTGGATGCAGAGTTTCGGATCGACAGCAATAGTGGGGTCCAATCAATTTGGTTGGCAGAGATGCTACGTTCTAGACCATTGTTACAGTATGTGCAAGTGCACCTTTACTCCTGCCTCGTCAGTCTGATTCCGTCACGGTTTGATGAACAGTCTTGAGGAAGCAACAAGCGGCGACGATGCGGCGGTGGTTGGGGCGGCTGCATGGCTAAGATCTGGGCCCGCTGATTGGTTCCCCAAGACTTTGGCGTGGGGTTAATGCGGGCAGGGACCAGGGTTGAGGCAACAAACTGTTTGCGTGCCATCGAAGAATAGCAATTGCTGGAGCACAGCACAACTGCATCTTCCAGATCGATACACGGGCTCGATACTGCAGGCTGGGACCATTTCCCTGGAGTCTGATGATTTCTGGATGATAACCGTCGGTTGGAGTTCGACTTTCCCCACGCCACTTTACCGGGAGCCTGTTGCCACTGGGCTCTTTCCCTGCTGGACGATTACGATACCCGTTGACGTTCAGCTGGGTATGAGACCTTAACTGCGAAAACTTCCGTGAACTAGATAGACATTGTAACGGCCATGAGTGCAAGTCCATATGGGCCCCGTCTCTGGGTGCTGTTGGTGATGAGCCCTCTACATTGGGTGTGCGGGCTGGGTAAAATACCACAGTTCTGTGGAGGGGCTGTTTTCATGGGTCTACTCTATGGTCACGGGCCGCGCTCTGTCTCTTCATTTTTGAGATATCGCCTTTCCCGACGACCCACAAGGATCTTTGGAGCAAACAACTTCTGCTCCCGGCCCGTGATCACCTCAAGATCTGGCAAACTAGGGGCCGAACAGTGTCCTACGGGCACAGATCAAACCGACCCCTGTGCTAATGGAATCGCGGTGCTTCGACGTACTGTTGCCGCAAAGAACTACGTAGCAAGATATTCTAATGTGTATTAGTTGCCCGGAGCCCTGAAGCCTTCATATAAGCAAGGCAACTCGCACAGCCGTACCACCCCAACATTGGTCTTTGTGAGAATGACCTGATCTGTCGTGATCGACAAGGGCTATGCCATTTTCAGAAGGGTACCGGGTATGGAGCCAGTTCCGCGCTGGGTAAATATATGATCGCTTGATCGCTTCTTGGTCAAACCCACAGCCGAAGCTCTGCATTGACAGCGGCAGATGAGTTCCCAACCCTTCAAATGAGGGCAACGAAGAGGTGCTGGCCGACTGCAGAGGCGGGAAATGCAGATCGCCTAAATACCATCGCAAACCCGTTTCTGTAGGCGGCATTGGTTTGTTGTCATCCGCTCGGGTAAAAGAAAACAGACAGCAGCGCTTGTGAGAGCTCTGACAGAGCAGTCGCTTGCTCGATGTCGAGGTTTCTTCAACGTTGCTCTGCACAAAAGCCGTAGTGCGAGCTGTGTGACTTGTTGGCGAACCCGTGACTTGGCGGCATCTTCAACGAGGACCGCGATGGGACGTCAGGAAATGGCGGTAAGTTTTCCCGGGCAGCGCGACACAGGGGATGCGTCTCTTCTTTCGAAGTGGATATGGAATCTGGAAGTTTGTTGTTGTTTCAACCCGCGACGCCTAATACTGCAAGCACCGATGCAGTCATGCTGCAGGAACATACTTGCTGTTCCCGACTCAGAGACTTCACTTCGACACGTGTAAAGCATCCTGTGGTGCTCTCTAAACAATCGGGCGCCTTGTGGAGTTTGGATAGCGGCAGGGCAGTTTAAGAAGTCTTGGCCCACCTCTGTTCTTGGTTCGTGTCGCCTCCTGCATCTTAGTGTTAGCCACACAACCGATTTCCTCATTTAGCTCTCCTCAGTTCGCTCTTCTTGCAATTGCTTTGTCTCTAAACCGCCTGATTCTGACTACAACAGCTGGGTTCGCTGTCTGGAGGCGGAGGGGGAACGACAAGATGGCAGGCTGGTTGGACCAAGCACTGGTGAAGGCATTTGGCTCCCTTGGATGGGCAACAACGGTCACCAATGACGAATCACGTTGTGCGGGAACGGATCGGACAAGCGCGGTCCGCTATCGCGACGGGCGGGAGTTGTGCAAGGAATTTGCCTGTGGCAGCTATCAGCCACGCAGCGCCATACTGTTCGAGATTAATAACAGGCACAAAGTTTGTCTGGTTGAACAGTTTCTGAAACACTGTCGTTGTTCACCGGCGCTCGGAAAGATGTTGTGTCAGCGTTGAACAAGTTTCCAGCCCCTTGGCTCGCCCAATTCAGTTGCTCTGTTTCAATGCACGCTCGAGCCGTGGGTGTTGCAGCTGCAGGGAAAGCAGCTCTGACAACTGCCCGATGGGGGTTCCGTGTTTCCTTGGAGGTAAGGTAGGTTGACATGAGATGGAGAGACGGGGCCCACCGAGCCGAATCCATTCATTAACAGTCGCTCAGAAATTTGTCGAGACCCGCCGTGGTTGGATTGCGGCATCTGCGGAGGTGATCGCCGCCCGGGTCTATCTGGAACCAGGAGGGAGCAATGCAAGAACTCCTGTCGGCCGGCATGGTTTGCATTAAGTTCCACCACCGCCCATATCTTCATCGCTCTCTGATTTCTGCTTATAGGTGGCGGCGGCTTCGCAACATTGAGCGTTGGTGGAAGCGTAGATTCAGTTCGCCTGGCTCACCCCTGCCCGTTCTGTTCCTGGCTGTTGGCTCAAGTCCCGCTTTCCGCAGCCCCGGCCCACATCCCACTGGCAGGACCCTGGCATGGAAGGCACAACAGGGGCTATCACCGCCTCGGCGCTCTCACTCGTCACTGCTCGCGGTAGCGAAATGGGACTTGCCCCGGAGCATGATGGCGCTATTTCTAGCACGGCGACGTGTCCCGCGACCGCGAATCGCGTGGCCAGCCTTGACGCCCCAGTCACTCTGGATTCCCTGGTGGACACCAATGGCACGTCTTGGGGTCGCCTTCTGCCCTGGCTCCTGACGACGCCAGGATTGCGAGGGTCTTTAGGATCCTTGATTCCCCAGACATCCCCGAGCTTAGATTTCGTCAGCGATCTCAGTCGGCTTCCCTTCTTGACCAACATCAGCGTCGACCAAACCCATACCGCCGCCAGCGACGGACAGCCCGGATCGACACGCCTTTATCTTGACACCGGAACTAGCCTCGACCGCGCCGTATCACTCCCTGACGACTGTCGTTCCCCATTCAAGAGCTTCTACTTCTCTCCTTCGGCCTCGACATCGAGCCTCGCATCCGGCAGCGCCTGGGCCTCGGAGAGACCCAGCCGCGACGAAGCCAACATGCCTGGTCAGATCGTTGAGCCGAGAGCTGGTCCTCCCGCTGCCCTCGGGGTGACGGAGGAATACTTTGCGAGGCCATCAACCTCTGCGCCCGCCGTCTCCGACTCAACGAACGAAACGCAATGGCGCCCACATTCAGCCCGAAGCGGACGGCCAGCTAGTCCCATTTTTGCGCGCTGGGTTCGACGACACCAATACCATTCCCATCGACACCACAGTGGACAGCTGCAGCCGCGTGGCTCGACAGAGAGCAAGGTTAGCGGCAGCAGTTCGGCCGCCATCAAGCAATCGCCCGCGCGTTCGAGACCCAGCAGCGTACAGAAACGGCAATCCCACATGGGAGGCGTCCCTCAAATGACGCGAGAAGAGTTCGAGGCGTTGCCCCTCGCAATACGACGGAAGGTGTGTTATTTCGATTTCCGTGTTTCCTCGTGTTAGTCGCGAAAGCACATGCTTCAAGCCCACATTGAACACGCTGTTGCTCCTTTCTGGCGGCAAGAAACCGCCCTAAAACGGCGGCATCGCTCACTCAGACCCCCATCCGCCCTGCTATTGGCTCTCCCTGCGTTGTCTTTCTCTGCACCCGAATTCCCTCTTCACACTGCCCGCACCTTAGCTTGCCCAATTGGAGCGTGTTTCTTGATTATCTTCCCACGATTCGCACGTTGACGCGCACCCTTCTCCCATCTCGCTTGACCATTGAGAGACAAGGGAGGCTGGGAGTGGCCGTCGGCTGCTGCCGTCAACCTTCGCAATGTCTTGGGACTATTGCTGCAGCCCAGTTCTGGGCTCCAGGTTGGTCGGTGCCAGGGTCGAGTTCCACGGCGAGCCTCATGGGGGTTCACGGTGCGCTGGCAAGGCCAAAGGTCAATATCGCTCTTCTGGGATTTTGGGTTCTGTCGCGCTTCGTCAATCCAGCTACCTATCACGCATGGCATAAGACCTGGGCCTTGAGGTTTTCCGTCGGGTCTATCCTCATGAGAGACCGCGCTTGGTATCGGACAGGCAGTCGAGATGGCCCGTTACGATCTGTCAATCCTCTTCTCGCTTCCCCACCAACCACCTAGATGGACCAAATTCCTTTTTTTGGGTCCCGAGATTCTTGCCTCCTATCCAGTGGTGGATCAATATGAAATAGGCGCACCAGGTCCAGTGTCGTGGGGAGCAAGTGTACCCATTGGCTCCTCGGCGTTGAGATGCATTGTTCGTCGTTTCGTGCCTGGGACGATCAGGCTACTTAGGCCGGAGGGGTGCAGGACACCCACGGCGCTGCACCTTCACCGCATACGTTTTGGCCATCGCGCATGCAGGTCCATCATACTAGGCCGCATTCCTCACCCACCCCCTTTCGCTTTCCGCCACGGCTGCAGCAAGTTGCTGTATGTACGTAGCTGCATTGCAATTCACCCGCTTAGCCCGTCAAGCAATGGACAGATAGAGCTAGACGATAGCTGGAGGGGTGGGCCAGCTTGGCGATTGAATGATCGGCTCCCTTAACCAAGAACCGAGACGCACCTTCTTATATGTTTTCTCCTGTACCTCTCGCTAAATACTTGTTTCTTCCCGCAGTATTTTTCGACACTCGAACGACTGCGTTTTGCCCGTGACTCCGGTCATGTTGAAGGTATTTCGCAACACTACGACGACATATCCCACTTCAAGCGGCGGAAACCGCGCCAGGATCGCAGCGTCTCAGAGCAAATCACCAATCGTATAACACGCCAGAGCTCACTTCTCGACTCTCGGTTCCAGACTCCCGATTCGTCCCCTTCATGTTCGTCATTTCCTGACAAGGTACGCAAGAGAGAATACTCTCGCGAGGAGCAAGTCGTCCTTGCGAGTCGCTTGCGTGCGAGCGTCATCTTGGACGCCGCGGACGAGGCTATCTGCAAACTTAACAGGCGAGCCAGCAAGAACCTCGTCACGGATAGCGGCCTTCTCAGTCCATCTGTCTCATCGAGACGAGAAAGCATGGATTCTCGTCTGGGTTCGGAGAGCCACATAGACGGAACTGGTGACGGAGATATCCCTCAGTCATTTTACGATACCTTTCGATGGCTCGACGAAGAAGAGGACCTTGATTTACGCCTTTTTCTTGACGACTACCATGCAAATCTGCGGGATAACATCCCATCCCCAACAAAGCAACAGAGGCCATCGTTTCGCCGACACCTATCAATCTCAAAGATTCCATTTGGTCGTAACTCAGTTTCGATGAGCCGGCCCGCCACCAAGGATGCTGCAACGCCGACCTCTCCACTACATAGCCCAGCAGGAAGCATCGCAAATCCCATCGCTCATACAAGACGGAAATCTCGAGCTTTGTCGCTCATCACGCCAAGGCACGCTGCACAGGACTCGGTCTCGACTTTTGACCCAGGTGCCGCTCATTATCAGGACCCCGAAGCTCGGTTAAAGTTGCGGGTGTACCTAGCGTCGCCACAGAAATTTGACGAGGCAATCGAGTTCGGGTTCCCATCCGCCGATGTCCTTTCGGCGCCGGGGATTGGAAAGGACGGCGGGTTTTTGCACCAGAACCATGCGAGGCAGAAACTCTCGGACGGTTCTTCAAACATGCGAACTTTCCTGGCCGATGATGATGATGACGACGACAACATATCACTCAATAGCGACCAGATATCCCTAGGGGATCCAGAGTCCCCGAGGACTCCACAGGCTACAGAGAGCAAGCCAGGCGCTATCCGGCCCGTCCGCGTCTTCCCGAACGATACGGCGTCTTCGAAGGATAACAACAGAAACGTCTCGGAAGGTGGTAGCTACGCACAGGCACCAGCCTCATCGCGGGAGATGACGCTGCGAATGACATTGACGAGGCCTGACCTCCGAGCACACGAAGAGCAGATCTATGGCTGGCAGCAGAAGCAGGGCTCGCAGCAAGTGAGCCGAAGGTCTACGGCGGTTTCTCCGGCGATGATGGAAAGTGCCACATATATTGGGGACACATCTCACAAGGAGAGCATGGACAGAGGTGCAAGTCTTGACTGGAGCTCGACAACCGCTGATAAAGGCGTCATGAAGCGATTCTGGAACCGTGTGCGGCGAGGTTGAGAAGCTATATTTTGGCAGACGGCCCCTCAACACTGTTTATTTTACTCAAAGTGCCCCACATACGGGCTGATATTCACGCATTGTCAATCTCCGACATCTTGTGCCGATCATGTTTAGACCCTATCTCCTCTTCAGCCAATTTTCTATTGGCAGAGGTTTCCTTTGTGCGGCTGGCAGACATACAACGGGGTTGTGGGAACTGCTTGACTGGCTTGGACTTGTTTTTTTTTTTTCAGAGGCAAGGCGTTTGGTGTTTCGCTTCTGGTTGGGCATACCACATTTGTTTGGCGAGGTCTTGTTTATTATTATGAATGTTGACCGCGATCAGGCTGCTCCTCACGGGGCGAGCTCAAAATACCACGGCGCTTTACTGTTCACATCATCATGAAGAGTTTAAAGGGGTGTGATATGCAATCGTTGTTTCTGCTTACTGGTCTTTTGCCACGTTTCGACAGGGCATGATCGTTCTCCCCCTCGCCCCTACTTCCCCGACCCTCGATGGGACGGTGAGCAACCCCGGTTCTGCCCAGTTTACACAACAGCTGCGGCCAGGCAGGGGGCGGCTTCGGCCCACGACGGAAAGGGTTATGATACCCTGTGGTGCAGGACTCCTTCACAGCGACGGCACGCTGCCCTATATCATAGCATTTGGGGCTATAACAACTCCCTCGCCTCGTGTCGAAAGCAAAAGCGCCAGGGCACAAACCTCGACGTTGCAGTCTTGGCGGCAGCTGTCCTACTCTGATACCTGGTGTGGGAATGTGCCTGCCTGAGGAGCCGGGCACCGGCAGCTTGGTGGCACGCCCGGGCCCTGGAGAGCCATCGACTTCTGGGACGTGCGTGCTTTACCGGGGAGCCGACTTGACACTAGTTTTGTAGCTATGTGTACGCACTGCTTGGTATGGTGGTATAGGGTCGTTTACTATTGTCACGTTGGCGCAAGTGGGTGGCATTCAGCAAGAACGTTGGCTTGGACGTGTCGTCCGTACACACTAGATGTCACTGCTTGCTTGTACTGCGTATGGGCTCCCTGCATCACCCCCTCGCCCCTTAGCAAGGGAGGAACCCAAGAGACAACGTTTGATACGTCGAGCACATGCCGGAGTGTACCGAGTTGTCGAGTCGCACCATGGGACACTGTAGACAGTGTTTTAGCGTATCCAGAGAATAAATCGCTTGGGTTCGTGGCTGTCGACAGCATCGTGGCAAGCAAGGAGGGAGGGATGTCAAAAGGAGAGGTGGGGCAAGGCCCCGAGTGGGCCCGTGTCGAATGGGTCCAGGGGAGGGCCCGAGCGGAGTCACTCCGAGTGATCGATGCGCATCATTCACACGCGGTGGAACGAGGGGCAGGTCAGATACGTCGGAAAAGAATCAAAATTTTGCGGGGGGAGGGGTCGGCTAGGTGTATTCCGTCACTATTGGCAGCGGATGTATCTATCGGGAAGTGATGGGAATATTGGAAAATCAAAGAGCAGTTCAAGCCACTTCGGTCCTTGCAGGCGTGACAGCGAGGCCTGTGCGTCCGTCTGGGCTGTCAAGGGCACTTGCTGACGGATCATGAGGCCGACTGACAACTCAACGGCGTGAACGGCTAGGCCACGTTGGAAGAAGGCATGATGATCTGCTCAGAATGAAGTTGGCTACAAATGCGGACCGCATCCCACACAAATGTTCATCATCAATGGACGCGGCGCCAAGGAGCAGCATCCAAGGTTATTATTCTTGGGCTAGACCCGAAAAGAGCTTCTGGCGCGATTTCAATTTGTGCGCGGGGAGGCGTGTGACGATTTTCGCAGGCTGTACGGACTACCTACTGCGCTAGGGAGCGCGGCTCCGCTCGAGATGCCAGAGACGTACCGGTATTGTGTGAGTGAGATAGAGATGGGCCGCCACGCATTGAGATCAATTTCACCACATCACATTCTCGCAAGCTGAGTTTACTGCGTACTGTGTGGAATAAGTATCGCCAAGGTTGAGAAGAAGGAAAGAAACCGAAAAAGGAGTGGAGACGAGAATGGTAATTACAAATATGGGCTGCATGGATAGATTTCGAAATCTTTCATTTTTGACAAGTTCTGAAAGTTCCAATAATAATTCAGGTGGACAGGGTCACAATATCCCGCCCGTTCTGCGCGGCGCCTAGATTGGATCAACAGTGACATTGTTCTTTCAGTTTGCAGATGCAGAGAAACTTAGGAAGTGTGGGGGTTTAATAACTGGAAGTGAAAGGGAACTCTTTCGGAACCCCCAAAAATGGCTGTGTTGCCGCCTAAGCTGGAACCAAAGAAACTCATCGAACGGTAGCTGATCGGCGGCGTCGGCGTCGAACGTGGCCCATGGGACGGAGCGGATGGCAAAGGCGCTTCGCCCGCATGTTGTAAAACACCCCCCATCTGCGTGGCTATCACAGTCACATACGCAGCACCTACCCAGCCTCCAGATTGCATGAAGCAACGTTCAGGAACCTCTAAGAAAGGCTGTTAGCCTCGGCATTCCATTTCAGATACACGCGCACCCTAGAGCCTTCTCAGCCGTTTATCACGCTATTTCGTGTCAGATATCCATGCTATGTCCAAACCCAGGCGCTGAAGCAATCCAAAGCACAGTAAGCAACAGGACTGGCTGCAATCATCAAAACAATCCAGCCCATCCCATCTTCGCATTCCGGTTTTGCAGTGAACCCATCCAAATACAGGCCCCAGCCCAGCCTATCGTGCCCACTGCTTTCCAGTATATACCAGTACCTATTGTGCTCCAGCCTGTCTCCATTCCAAAATAATCTAGTTACAAAATAAGAGAGAATAAAAGCCCTGCGCTCATACCTCCTCGTCGCTGTCTTCGCCGAGCAGCTCCCCCTCGTCATCATCCACAACGGCGTAGTCGCCCGAACCCCTAGCGAAGCTATCCCTCGTCGTAAACCTCCGGTTCCCGCCGTTGGCAAAGCCGCTTCCGCCGCTAAGCCGGCTCCAGCCGCCCCGTCCACCCGGCCCGCCGAGGCCCCACCTTTCGGCGGCTCCCCTGGCAGTGCGCCAGATGCTCGCGGCGACGACAGGCAGCGCCACGACGACGGCAACCAGGGCACTGAGCGCAATGACCGGGTAGCGGACCCACGGTTGGTCAGAGTCAAAGACCGCGCTCCCTTGCTCACCGAGCCGGATCTGCCCGAATTTTCCACTCCAGTTGCGCCACACCCACCAACCTGCCGCGCAGGCGATGGCAATCGGTATCGTGACCGCGAAGAAGATGGCCACGCCCGAAGCCCGGTGCTTCTCCTCATACTCCTTCTCGTGGCCAGGGCACATCTGCGGCGCATTCACCTTATCGAAGGCTGTGCCGCCAACACACGTCGACAGCGGAACCTTGCGAAGGCCACTCGGCTCGTAATACTCAATCTCGTCGGGGTTCTGCTTGCACCACTCCTCGCGACTCAGTGGCTTGAAGCCCTCTACAAGTCCGCATTGACCATGTTCATCGGTGGGTTCGTAGTTGTAGTCGCTATATTTTATTGCATGTTAGTAATGAGATAATAAGTCACGAATAACGGGGCCGGTACTAACCATTCAAAGTCTTGTCTGACGCAGGGGCAGTTTTCCATGTTGTACAGCACCTTCAGCTTGACGTCGTTGTAGCACTTTCGCTCAGGCTTTTTGCGGAGATACTGCGACTTGTGTCCAAACAGACAGTCGTCCGGCAGCTCAGGATACTTGGCTGACCAGACGTTATAGTCTGACTTTTTCGGGTCATCGTCATGCTTGCAGAGCCGGTCGGTAAACCCGGAGAAGTCCAGGTTTAACGAAAAGAGCTCCCCTCCGTCGATGCCCCAAAGTATAAAAGCGCGCGAGCTCCCAGACCGCAGCGTAGTGATGTCCAGGAGTTCGACCTCCTTCTCCGAGAAATCATGTGATGTCCACGTCGCGCCTTGGTCGAGGGAGTAAAAGACAGTCTTGGTCTTCGGCTCCTGGTGTACTGTTTGGGCCAGCACCATGACACCTCCGTGATCTCCAAACGACCAGGACCACCGGCCTTTCTTTACCCGCTTCCACGAGGCACCGGCATCAGCAGTCATGAACGTGTCGGCATCCTTCAGTGGTCCCAGCGAGGGCCCGACATTGCCCCACCCGAACATTACGCCTACCGCACCGCTGGAAGAGTACATCTTTGAGTGGTCTCTCCGCTCCGTATAACCGTGAATATGCAACGCGCAGTCCGGATCACCATTCGACCTGCAGGGATATTTGCCAAACTCATCATCATCGGGCGTCGGCAGATATCGCCACAATCCCCCGTCGTTGTGTGTTATCTTTGTCTGCAGCTGCTTGGAGTCCTTCTTTTCGTCAGGATTTGCTACCACATTCACCAAGGCGACACCTTCTAGACCGAGCATCTTTTCGTAGTCCACATAGAAGTCCGCGTTGCAGTTCACGTTCCTGACGCTGACAACATAAGACGTCCCGTTGGAGTTACTCTTGAGGATGGAGCCACGCCCACGATCCGGGTCCATATCGGCCGCGACAAAGAGGTTGATCGCGTGTGTTGAGCTGTCGAGAACAGTGAATTCGTGCTCATGCGGCACTTTGAAGTTAAGCGGAAAGTGGGCATCCGCAAAATCAACCCCGTTGAGGCTGGAGTGGGCACGCAGCGTCTTGGTTTTCTCGTCCTCGGTCGCCACAACGATAAACTCGGCCATGGTAGCGAAGCCCTTGACGTTCTTGAAAACGACCTTCTCGTTCTCGAACCAATCGTTTGACGAAACAAAAACAAAGGGATTGTCATTTTTGTTGTTTTCCTTCTCGCGCCTCTGGCAAATGATCTGGTTCTCTTTCCGGTCCGGGTATTTGTAGGCCTGCGATCCCGTGAATTCGCAGCTCCGAACATATCGAGCGATGGTCGTCCAGTGATCTCCACGATCCTTGGAGACGGATGCCACTAAGTAGCTCTCGCCATCTTCCTCGTTCTCCCCTATCCAGATGAGCCAGTCTTTCTTGTCTGGGTGGAACTGGAGGGCCGAGTTCGAGTTTGTTTTGGTTGGGGCCTTGAAGCTATGGAGGTGCACGCCTCGGTCTGTCGTATAAAGGACCTTCTTATCCTTGGCAATAAAGAAGACTAAGTCGCTGAAGTAGGCGTGTGGTTGGATTGACAGTATCTTCTCATCAGCAAGAGCCTCTGGCTTGGTCCAGCTCTTTGCTTGGTCGTGCGTGATCCAGATATCGCCAGCCTTGGATCCGCCCTTCATCGGGCGCATAATGACAGTTTCTTCACTGTTATAGTTGGACTCGCCCCTGTCAAGGTAATACTGCCTGGCTCCCTCCCAGCTACCAAACTTCTTCTCCTTCTGCGAGACCTTGTCGGTTGCTGGGGCAGATGGCTGATTGTCTCTGTCTGAGCATTTCCTCTCCACATCCTTGTACTTCTCCTCCATTTCCTTGGTGTTTTTGCACGTGTTGCCCGGAATCTTCCGGTACCCCGATGTGCCCTTGAATGTAGTGTCGCTGCCGTGACACGCCCCTTCAGGCGCGATAATAGGTCCTTTGGAAACACACTTGCTGTCTTCATCTCTGACAAAGTTGAAATCGCACTCATAGTCCATGTCCGTGCAATCGCAGTCAGTCGTCTTAGCGATGGCATGCTTAAACTCCTGCTTCAAAAAGCATTCCGCCTTCTTTTTCCGACGGTGAAAGCTTTGCGTGTGCCCCATCAAGCATGTTGGTTTGCCGTCCTTATCAGTACGGGCAGACCATTCCTCCATGTCGCCCTCTTTGCAGGTGGCCTCGTGCAGACCATCGAAATCAATCGAGATCATCTTCCACGACTCCTTTTTGCCCGACTTGCCTATCAATAGGAACTTGAGGCTGGTCGAATCTTGAACGGTGGTGAGGATATAAGGGAAAACCTTGAGATCATTTGGCAATGATTCCTTCTTCCAGTTGACGCCGTGATCGAGGGAATAACTAATCTCAGAGACATCCTCCTCCTCGGAAGCCCGGACAGCGACGATGATAGATCCCTGATCTCCAAACTCGTATTTGTGTGGTCCATCTAGAGCTTTGTTCCAGGTCTTACCGGCATCGTCAGAAACGTAAAGATCGGCTTTTTTGTAATCCCCAAGATAATCGCCTGTATTGCCGTTGCCCATCACTAGGCCTGGTGCCGGACTGGAGAAGACGCGACCGAGATTGGTTAGTTCGGTGACGGAATGAAGATGGATTCTTTTTCCACCAGCCGTGACTGGCTCGAAGGTGCGGCCATCATCAAATGTTATCTCAGTGACTATCTTCTTGTCGGTGCTCTCCTTGGCTTCGACATCCTTCCAGTTATCAACCTTGTTGACCATGAAAATACCCTGAATGCCAGTGATTTTCTCAAAATCAACATGGCCCATGTGGTTGCGGTTTGTGTGCTCGATATTTTCGGAGAAAAAGGTGCCGTTGGAGTTGCTGGTAAAAAGAACACCCATGGGATTCGATGGCCGAGTTGTCATGACATCAATCTGAATGCTGTAGTTAGTGCTCTCCAGCACCGTGTACGCCTCCTGCATGAGTCGGTGATCGTGGCTGTCATGGGGGGCCGGGAACATGGCGCGGTGCCATTTCTTGGTATCATCAGTGACGAAGAGTGCCATCTCGTCCGTGTTCATGGATGTTGTCGCCACCAAAAGGTACTTCTTGACGGCGGCGACGTTCACAATCCCCTGCACCGCCTTATTCGTGTCTAAATTCGGCTCAAATTCCTGTATATCCTTGCTGTTTGCGGCCGTATCGAAGAAGTTATCGGATACCAACAAGCGCTGGTCCTGCTTGAAGGGAGAAAAGTCGTCCATAACGATACACAGGATACGGTTCCTATCGAGATCTTCCGCGTCGGTGGTAAACAAGTCGGAGGACTTGGCCCACCAGCAGCCGGCGGTATTGGTTCGCAGGGGCTTGGCCTTGGTCTTGAAGCCGTCAATCGTGTACATGGCCACCTCCTGGCAGAAGATGCCCTGACAAGTCATGCCATTGAAGATGATGCGATCAGGGTCGCCGGCGTGAAACTGGAGGATGTCGCTGCGAAACATGCTCATCTCAGCCTCGGAGCTGAACTCAGCCCATGTCTTGCCGCGATCGGCCGTTCGATAGTGCTTGGTGGTTTGTGTGATAATGTAGGCCCGCTCGGCATTGAACTCGTGCATGAAGAGCATCCAGGCCTTGCCTTCGGCCACGGCATCGACTCGCGCCCATGTTGTCCCGGCATCGGGGGACCGGTAGACATTATTGTCATCTGCGTCCTGATATACGACAACTTCGGAGTCGGCGAAATAGTTCAGGTTCCTCGGCTTGTTATCAAAGGCCTTGACAGCGAAGGTTGGGTGGTCCTTCTTTGCCGCAAGAGGCGCCGCCCAGAGGGCCGACGCCAGCAAGGCTGACGCCTGCAAAGCTCCCCACACCCTCATCGTGCGCAAGTCGGCAGCCTCGCGGTCATCAAGGTCTCCGGAAATGCGCGGGATCGGTATCGGGGGTAATTGTTGATGCTGAGCGCCGGGGGACCGCCAGCGCGGATTCGAGGTCGGCCTGGTGCCTGGGCTGTCGTGGCTGTCGTGGCTTCTGTTTGATGGAGCTGTGTCGCAGCACAGCTGCAGTGTCTAATCTGTGGATTTGGGATTCAGCGCAATCGATGTCGCGAAGTTGGTCGATGCAAGAATTGCGCAGCTACTCGGAAATCGCAGGTTGTCCTTTTGGAGGTACTTGAAGCGCTGTCGGCATCATCTTTCGTGATGGCCTGGAGGGAGCTGAGACATTGCAATAGCAGGCAGCTCAAGTGGGAATGTAGTGGCCAAACGCGTCAGCACGGCCCCCCACTTGCTCCCGCCACGTTTGCTCTATCTTGCCTACGAGTAAATGATCCTGAATCCAGGCCTCACAGCTGACTTCATGCTTCTGTACTCTCATGCCTGCAATACTGCGGCACATCGACCTCTTGAAACATGCTACGACAAACCTTCGGTACGAAGGTTCGGCCAAAAAAAAGGGTCCCTCGGCCAGTGCGGAAGATTTCTTCGCACTGTCAGACCCATGATATGTGTTGTTATAAACCATCTCCTACTCTGAAAAGGCCTTCCTGTATCCTCCAACGGCCTGTAATATACAACAAGCCAGGCCTTGACGTCCCGAAACAGAAGGCTCGGGCCAAAAGAAAGGGTCCCTCTTTTCGGTGCGAAAACACGTTATCGGAATCCTCACACAGCTCTGCGCCGAAAAGGCCTAGGCTTACTACATTACAGGCCTTGACTGACTGCAAAGAGGCCTTTTCAATACCCTGAAATGCTTATTGAGAAACAGGTAGGCCGTTTCGGAATAAGAGGTGGCCTGCCATAACCAAAACCATGGGTGGTCTTGACAGTAAGAGGGCATGTTTCGCACTAGTTGATGGTACCCTTTCTTTTGACCAGCCTTCGTACGTCGTGCAAAACCAACACGCTCACGGATGATCGGAGTACCACTCCGTAACATCGCTCTGATAACGGAACTACCTAGACCTGTTTCCTCGCCTTGCAAACAGATTGAACAAGGTACTTGAATACGAATGAACTATTAATAAATAACAAATAACAAACAAACGAGGTGACTCGGTGAATCAACATAGGTACATATCTGCCGGCAATGGCCCTCCCCTCTTCCCATGATCACCTAGCTTCAAGTTCTGGGACCCCCCCCTCGAGCACCACGCAACGGGCAGTAGAACATACAGTCCGACACCGGCGGAAGCTATCCGCGAGCACGGCACCTTATACCGCACCCTCTTCAAACTGAGCGCAGCAAGGCAGGCGAGAAAAAGAAGTGGACCGATCTTTGGAATCCAGTTCCCCTTGCTCGAAGTTGTCTTATGCTGTCAAAAACCCTTCCCATGCAAAGGCGAAATAGAAATTATACACATTTAACATTAGAACGCGATTCAAATCGATCCACCTTTCTTCCGCCTCCCCTAATCTCAAATATTGTCAAACTCAGAGAAGAACCGCACCCGGGCAGGTCGAGACTTAGTGCTTGAAAACCAAAGTCACTTGGCCACCTTCCTTGATCCCGATCTGTTGCATCGTCAGTGTCTGTATTGTGAGGAAAAGCAGAGTATTGAACTTACTGTGCAGCCAGTCGCGCTCTGGGCGTACTTTCCGTTTCTGTACCAGCACTCGCCCGAGTAGTCGCCCTCGATCTCAATGTTATAGTCCAAGAGAGCTGTGCTGGTGGGCAAATTCGGGAAGAGGGAAAGGTACGTAATTCCATCGTCGGACTTGCCAACACCAATGTTGAGCGGTGCCCAGTTGCCAGCCGAGCTGGGGAACGCGCTGCTATCCCAAGTGCAGGCCTGTTCAACAGAGACACCCTCATTGTTGGCATAGTACTGCGCAGTTGTCTTCTTTCCTTGCCACTTGTAGTAGGTCGCAGAAACGGGGTTTGTCAACGGGTATGTCTGACCTGGTTGAGTGTTGACAGGAATCGTCATGGCCTCGTTGCCAGGGTAGTCAGTACGGCAAATGGCGGCGTTCTTGGACAGCTCGTTCCGGACAGTGATGCCACCAGCACCCTGTTCGCAGAGCTTGGTGTGGGAGGGCCTCGTGAGCTCCAAAAACCCGTCGGAGTTGCAGTAAAGACCCCCAACGGACTGGCCAGTGGCGCCTTGGTCATCAGGCCACTGAGTCTTCTGGTAGCCGGGAGGGCAGGCATACGAACACATGAGCCCGGGCACACAACCTGTATCCTTGGGCTGTTCAATGTTGTTGAAGGAGAGGCCCTTAACATACTGGCCAACTTTCATCAGAGTCGTCCAGCCACCCTTATTCGCCCATGGGATTTCCAGAGCGCCATAGTCGGTCGGCAGCGCCGAACACGGGACCTTGCCACTGGGGAAATCGGAATCGATGCCACCGCCACCAACAGGGGCAGCAGGCGCGGAGGGCTTGGAGGGCTCTGCTGGCGGCGGAGCCGACGAAGACGACGACGATGACGACGACGTGGCCGAGTTCTTGTTTGCTTCGAAGAACTGTCCACCATCTGGGCTGGCCGACGAGGTCGAGAACGCCGGTGGTGGTGCGCTGAAGGAAGGGGTCGTTTTACCCACAACAATATAATCACCCTTCTTAATACCGTCCAAGGCCTTCTTCTCATCGACTTTCTTTCCGCCCAAGACGTACTCCGTGACGGTGGGGCCCTCGACTACCTCCGTGACATATACAGTCTTACCCTTGCCACGCTTCTCAATCGGCCGCTCATCCTGATGCGCCTGGTTCTGGACATGGCGATGAAGATGTTGGTGGTTGTGGCCGTGGTTGTGCGGCTCGGCGATGACGCCGGCGACGAAGGACGCCGCAATGGCGAGTCCAGCAATTCCCTTCATTCTAGCGGTTTGGTTTTTCTGCTTTTTCGTTGTTTACGTCTGCAAGATCTCTTCCAAAACTTTAGGCTTCGCAAATTCGCCAAACAAGTTGTGGCGTTCGCTCAGAGTGTGAAGATTCGGTTGCTAATACGTTCTTGTTAGAGCCCGTTCATGGGATGATATGAGAAACGGATGCCAGACAGGCACCCGGGCTCGGGACAGGCGTGGACGCTATGAGTTTAGAGGTCCTCGGGAGCTAGGTCTCCTGAGCAAGCGGAGACTTGGCGGGGGTCTTCTGACCTCTGTCAAACATACCTGTTGATAGAGTGGATGTAGGGGACGGGACGGCAGCAATCGTATTCGCGCTCAAGTAGTACAAGGCTTTGTTGTTTTCTGTGTTCCAAAGGAATGTGGTAGAGAGCCAGTGACCCTCTGTTGGATGGAATCCGAACCGTCTGAAAGCGAGTGAGCCGGCAGGACAGTAAAAACGAGCGGCGACAGTCCAAGGGATGAACTGAAAGAAAGACCGCGAGAAGTCTCACGGGAGTCGGGAGGTGTGGGTTGAACAAGCGTGCAGGCCGGCGGACATGAGTCGAGATGAAAAGGAACGAAATGAGCTCGACCGGGGTGGTCTGCCAAGCAAGAGCCCTAAAAGGAGGGCCGACGAGGACCACTCATAAGCCGTCCTGGACGTGGGGATGGCTTTCCTTGGCGAGATTACAAGGGCCTCCTGTTGACTGGCAAATTATGAGTGCGCGGCTGCTGCAGGAACCATAACCGCGGACAGGGATCTAAGGGAGAGCGGCAGCAGCCACCAACGCTCCTTGCGTCAATCGCCGGTGGAAACTGGAAAGGTCACCAGCATAATCCGTAATGCCCCGCATCGCGCCTTGATTGTGCCGGCTCACACTTGTTTAAACCACAAGCCGATTGTCGAAACAAAACAACCACTGGCAAAAGCGGGAATGGGTTAAGCTCATGTTGCTCGAGTCGAGAGCTCTAGCCCAGGTCGGATGTCTGGGCGGACCGGTCGACCGATCAAGACATGCCAGTCCAAGCTCTTTCTAGGAGCGACAGCGCCAGATTGGCAGGTCTTGGTCATAGCCACGGTGCTGGGATCAACACCCATGGGATTTGCCAATACGAGTCAACACACCAGGACATTTCCCACTTGCTGGGCTTTCATCCGCAATTCTCTTTCGTCGTTTTGCATCAAATTCGGCCTCAGCAAGAATAATCGAGCATGGGAGGAAGGCCAATTGAGACCGTGAGAGCTAAGAAAGTTCAGATGAATCACAGCCACCAGACCTTCCATTTCCATCTTCCATTTCCCAACCGAGCCACCAAGACCAAGGAATAAGCCACTCAGAACGCTCATGCGGGGGTGGTACCTGACTAGGCCAAATCAAGGCTAGCTATATTGATCATATCGATCCGAAACGAGCACCGATGGGACCGTGCCGAGCATGCCTCTCGCTTCACGATGACGATGCCACGATGCACGCTGACAGCGGAGAGTTTACAAAGTATCCTCATAACTTGGATTTTCTGGGCCGAAGAAATCGTGTCGTTTATCGTGACGCCGACATTGCGAACCCGACTGGGAAAAACTTGGTGTTCTCCGAGTCGAAGAACGACAATCATATGGGTGGTTCCGATCATCTTCCCCTTACATTTTACCCTTCGCTAGTTTCTTTACCCATTGGACAGCATCTCCCCGACCCAAAGCATTGCACAATTGCCAAAATTTGCCAAGCTAGGTTGAATTGCCGGTGCTATTTACATCAAGCAACCACCCCCCATACAGTTCGGCGGCCTTGTTTTCGCTCACACGTCATTTTATTGATGACCAAAGACAACCCCTCCCTCAGATATGCCACAGCGGTACAGCACCTTATGATACTTGGAAACGTTCCGGCTGATTGCAAGTGGCAAGTGCCTCAACGACGGAAAGAATTGGACGCTTACCCGGCCTGGAGGCAGGAGGGCATCACGACTGGCATAAAGGCTCCGGCCGAAAGAAATGGTACCCTCGGCCAGTGCGAAAGATGCCTTCTTACTGTCAAGATAAGCCATGGTTTTAGTGATAGCGGGCCATCTCCCATTCCGAAAGGGCCTACCTGCATTCTGAAAAGGCCTTTCATAATGCAGTCAAGGCCTTTGCTCTGATGCCGACAACGCATTTTCCCACGGAGAAGAGGGACTCTTTGTTTTGGCCAGAGCCTTCGTGCTGTCAGCTGTGTTGTGGAAGGGTGATGGCTCCAGTTACATGTGGTTGAGGCAGTCAGCCACCTGAGATTCCGATGGCCCGAATAAAACCGAGTGATCGTGATTTCTTGGAGTCCGGGAGGACGTGCTGGGGCAGAAAAGTGAAGTAGACCGGTCGAAGCTGTGTTTTCAACTGGGCTGCCCAGCTTGTAAGCAGCACCTATGTGGGTAGTTTTGGCTGCCTCGTCGTTGTCCCGCTGCTCCGAACGGCGTTGGTTCTGAGCCGACTTCCAAGTCATTTATTTGAACCATAACAAGGCCCATAATAGTTAACGGTGTCATAGCCATGATAGCGAGGGTTCCTTGAAAAAGAGAGACTGTCGTCAAATCTCCTGCACGGAGTGGTATCGAAAGTAAGTCGATGCTCAGTCACAGGTTGGTAATAGCATCGGGCAAAGGACTGCGGATTTCGTTCCGATGAGGAATACAGTCTGTCAGAAATCCGGACCCAAGTGCACTCTTTTGTTTTATGGCTCTCAACTTGTGATCATTGCGCATTGAACGACAAAGACTTGGGGAGTATACGTCAGGTCAGTCTCGTGCTGTCTACAAAATTATGTATTAAACCCATTTCGAAAACGCCTGTATGAATACTGAAAAGGCCTTCCTGCATTCGGAAAAGACTTTCCTGTATTCTGAAAAGTGTCTTGATGCATCCCAAAGAGGCCTTTCTACTTACTAAGAAGGCCCTCTCGCATTTTAAAAAGGCCTGTGGTGTGATAAGTCCAGGCCTTGCCGATATGGTAACCTGAGACTCTCGTGATGGACGGCCGCGGGCAGATTTGACCAATGGAGCTTGGCGTGGCATTGACTTGAATACAAGCACTAGGTAGTCACGGCGGCGATCTTAATAGACACGCTCCGGGTTTCAGTATGGTTATGAGAGAAAAAAACCAGGTCCATGCGCTCGCTGAATATACTGAGTTCGTTTGCAAATCCGGGAGTATCCATCTGATGGACACAATGCCTCGGATGAGCGAGGATCGTCATGCGAACTCGACACCCACGAACCTCACTGGTCCATTGCCTCCAGCCTGCCCCGCCTTCAATTCGGATGGCTTGCCGGCGGGGCACAACTCATGATGGCAGGCCTCGTTGAGGTCGCGGTGGGCGCTCCCAAGACGACAAGACGAGGATCATACGGACTGTTCGTTTGGAGGCGCTGGGAGGGTTGGAAGTGGACGGGGCTTGTTCGTGTCACTGTTAAGGAGGAACCTGCCCATGCACTTCCCTCAGCCCGACACTCTCACTGAGGGAGTTCCAATGCTGAGCCGGTCGCCATCTGATTTGACGACACAGCCACCTCAGGGCTGTCTTTGCTCCCATCCCTGTCCGTATGTTGCGGGGCGTCAGCTCCCTTGTGTGATGGCACGCCGGATGTGTGCCAGGCCTTCGGTGTGCTTTGCGCAGCTGTTCAGTGCTGCAACCTGTGTGCGGCGACTGGCTTGTTTGAGCCTCATAATACTTTCAGAGCACTCTTCCTGTTCACCGGCGATTTACCGGCTGATCACCGCCCTCCGACTCTACTTGCAGCTGACGTTAAGGTTGGTAATCAATCCTTGTACAGCCTTGGTGAGCCCCGTCATCGCAGTAGGTGTGAGGTAGGCTGCTGGGGCTGAGCTTCCATTTCCTGCAGGTTTGGGGACGCCACATCGGCCAACCAGAGCGGAATCGTAAAGGCACCATTCACCTAGATTTTCAGCTGGGCTCTCCTGTGTGCTGCTGTCCACTGACAGCCCGTAGCGTCCTTTCCAATAGATTGGTTACCCAAGCATAGATCAAATCGCGCTGCCAGATAAAATCGCCGGTTGGCGGCGACTGGGTGGTATGAGTGAGAGACTGCCGTGCTCGTTGAACCTTGACAGCCAAAGTCGCGGCCCGGACGTGGCTGGGACGCACGGTAAGTACCGCCTAACAGCTGCGCAGTTTCGCGGTGGGGTTGCCTCTGTGGCTCCGCACCTCATGGGCGAACTTGCTTGCCAGCTGGTAAAGAGCCCCAGCCAGCTTTTCGCCCTTTTTCCGCCAGTCTTCATCGCTGAGAGCCTTCCCTTGACTGCAGCGCCTCCTTCCAATCCTCGCCTTCATTGAGGCTCTTCATCCCCAAGTCACACCAAGCACCGCTGCGAGAGAGCAATCCGCATCTTTTCCTGCGCAATTGAATCAGTGTGGCATATCCACGAGTAGAAACAGTGTGTTCGATAATTTTATTCCTTGTCTTCAGTCTCCAAGACCGGATCCGCACATAGCTGGTGGCTCCTGCGCTGCCATCCATCCCGCGACTCGGAGCTCTCGCCACGATCATCAGCCACACCGCCGACGCCTCTGCGCTTCCATCACCATCGCTTGGCGATGCGTCTTGCCCGCCGGTGACCCTGCGACTGAGATAGCAAGCGACGGCAAGTTACCGTTTGGGACCGGAGCGCCCGCCTGGGAGGCTTTCAACGACCGTGGCCGAACACGCGGGCAGCCCTATGGCATCGGAAAACGTCCTCGTCGTGACGCCTTCGACAGCATCGCCAGCCGCACCGGCTGCCCACGACGATCCAACCCGCTCGAAGTCGCTTAAGAGAGCGCGCGAAACCACGCCCACGCCGTCTCCGGCATCGGTGGGCGACCTTTCTCCTGCCAAGATTGCCCGTCTTGTTGGCTACACAAGGCAGTCGCAATCCCCTCTCACTGGCGCAGCGGCTCTCGAGAAGAAGCGCCGGAGAGCGGACGAGCAAACCCAGGACCAGCCCGGCAGTAGCCCGAACTTGACGCACCAGGTGCTGGCCGAATTTATGTCCGGTGGTGCCACCACAATGAGCCGGCCCCAAGAGGTGGGGCCGGTGACCGGGCAATCCGCTGTCGAGGCTGCTGCCGTTGCCGCCGCGCGAGCCCTCGGGACCGTCCATATCCCCGGTGACACCTCCCACGATCTCCACGATATCAGTCCGCAGAGCGCCATGAGTGCGGGGAGTGGGGCGAGCATGGAGGACGGGGAGAGCCAGGTCGTGCACAGTCCTGGGCCGATGGATGTTGACGGGCGAGGCTACGCACAGCAACCAGACGCGCCCATGGAGGACAAGGCCGCATCCTCACTTTCATACCCGGGTCTTTCTGGAACGCCCATGTCGGGACCCGGCGCTCCTCAAAGAGGCATGAGCCTTCCCATGACCAACTCGCAAAACCCGGACCTCACGCCGCGGTCACCGTCGTCTAAGAAACACAAGTGCCCCTACTGCGAAACGGAGTTCACCAGACACCACAACCTCAAGAGCCATCTGCTCACCCACAGCCAGGAAAAGCCATACGTGTGCCAGCAGTGTCAGATGCGGTTCCGTCGGCTTCACGATCTCAAGCGCCACAGCAAGTTACATACAGGAGAGAAGCCTCACATATGCCCTAAGTGCGACAGGAAGTTTGCCCGAGGTGACGCGCTGGCAAGACACAGCAAAGGCGCGGGTGGTTGTGCTGGGAGGCGACCCAGTATGGGAAGCTTTGCCGGTGATGAGGACTACGATGGGAGCGCCATGGACGGCGACGACTCTGTCATGGCGGGCGCCTTGTACGATAACAGTGCCGATACCAGTCTGACCGAGGAGGAGCGCCGACGCCTAAGTCTTCCGAGCATCAAAGCTCAACATGTTGCCGGTCAGACGGGGCAAGAGGGCTTCGCGAGCCACTCAAATACGTACCCACCCACCGGTACCAGGCCTGCGGGGGGCCTGTATCCTCCCAATGTTGATCGGGGGTCAGCAAGCTCGACAACCTCGCCGACTGTACCCAACAGCCATACGCCGCACACAAGCATATCCTCGATGCCTTTAAGCGCCGGAAGCTCAACCCTGTACTCGCAGAGCGGGATGACCGAGAGCCCGAAACCGCTGAGCCCTGGGGGTACGCAGGCCAACCAAGCTGGCCAGAAACGCGCTTCGACTCAGCAATCCGCCTCCGGGTTATCCCTACCAACGCATGGTACGTTGCCACCAGCGGCCCATCAAGCCTGGCTCTCCCACTACCCCCCTGCTGACGGAAAACAACCTGAAGGCAACGCTGCCGCTCCCTCAGCTGGCCGTGGCCGCGCCCGTGGTGCCAGTGGAGCCGGGGCACGCCAAGCGAGCAACGGCACTGGCCCTGAAAACAATAGCAACTTGTTTGCCGGCGACCCGGGTCTCTGGGCCTTCTTTCACCATCTGGAAGAGAAAGTCAAGCAGCTCACGGCAGACTTGGAGGCGAAGAACAAACGAGAGGGACAGCTGGTGGAGAAGGTCACCCAACAAGACCATAGCATCTCCACACTTCAGGCCGAGGTGGCGGCCCTTCGCCAGCAGTTATCCGGACCCCCTCAAGACGATGCCGCGGGCCAAGAGTAGTACTTGGGCGCGTGACATTTGGTTTTGGGCGAATACTGGAATGATGTCGAGCTCTGACATGTGTGGCCTTGAGGATGTGAAAACGAAGACTTTAATCAGGTTGGGATCTTTTATTTCCATTGGGGAAAAAGGCGGTCGGCGCAGTTCGATGGCGCAACAGGCGTGACAGGGAGGCTTTTGCTACCCTGATATCAAAAGCAAGCGGGTTTTCTCCTTTACTGAGCTTGGTCAGGTGTTGACCGAATGTGAGCAAACTGGGAGGAAGCATCCATTTCAATCGTTACGGTATCTTTCCTTTTTTAACTGTGTTGGGCTCGGGGTTAGGTAGGTTTGTCTTAGTGCTGATGTTGCGAGTGTGGATGGGTAAACCCCATCGTTACATGATGTTTTGGGCGGGCTGGCTGGATGGAAATGGATGGGACTGTGTGACGGCAAGTTACTTTGCTATCTTTATGTATTATACGATGGAAGGACATGTTTCTGCTGTTAATTGCGGACGTTTGATATCACGATATCAACTATACATTGCCTGCGGGAGTGCCGGTAAATGTTCCTTTGTCATTCAGCTACTGTTTGGTTGTGTCAGGTTGTCGAGGCAGGTAGGAATTTGACATTTGGTGTTTGCCGCGAGCCTGGTGTGACTGTACATGTATTTCGTAAATGCAAGCGAATCATCGAAACAAAACCCGGTTATCATGTCATCTGGGGTATCCGACAGTTTGTCTTCTCAGCAGCACGCGAATCGATGAGCGCCGAAAGGGGAGCAGCCCCCCCCGCCGAGTGGGCCAAGAGGACCCCACTGCGGACGTCATCAAGGAACGGCTCGGCTGGGCGCGGCGAACCTTGGCATCATCCGTTCCTGTGTGCGCGGGCTCCCTCGACACAGCTTCTCTTCTGATCCAAACCGAATGCGCGATGGCTTCTTACTTGGCGCTATTCTTGCTCACTCTAGCTAGATAGTCGTTTTGCCCTTAGTAATCCCGAAAATATCGAAGCATTTCTCAGCGGCGTTTCCACACGAATCCAACCGCAAGGGATAAGTCTCACCATTCCACCGTCGATTAAGCTTCCGTCGCGCGCGCGCCGGCCCTGATCTAGATCGGCACGCGTTTTACAAACGCCCGAGGGCGCAGGCCAGCTTTGTATAATATCCCGTCATGGACTCCCCCGAACCAGGTAGGCAATTGTGCGGAAACCCTCTCGAAGATAGGACTTAGACGAAAGATTGGCGGCATGGCGGATCAGGAAAACAAACCCCAGAAGCGTCCGCAAGGGAAGAAGAAATCGACGGGCAAGAAGGCCCAACAGACCAAGAAGACGCCCGCTCAGCAGGCGCCCGGTCCGCAGGGCGGAAGTGGTGGAAGCACGCAGAACCAAGTCCTTCGGGTCATTGACACGAATGCAGTTCCTCACGAAACGGGTCGGCCCGATACCCCGGTCAGCGAGGCAGATAGACCTCACGCCGAGAGGAAAGGATTGGACAAGGAGAACGATGGCGTCGTGAGTTTTCCTCTCCAATCTGATGGGATAGACAGTTGGCTAACGGAACCTTTAAGGCCGCGGAGGGGATACACAGCACACCCATTCGCACGCGATCCCTCAAGCCGAAAATACAGACTCCTGAGACGACGGCGAGGACTCCGGAGTCAACCAGGAGAGCGGCAAATGCACAGGGTGGGAACACACCGTCAAAAATAGCAAGGCCAAACCAACGTCGCGATTCGTCCCCAGCAGGTGTAAATGGCGGCACTGACGACAAGGCTATGGGGGGTGTGATGGAAGCCACTTGGCTAAGAAACGCAGGAGGGAACGGCATCAGCCAGCGTCCATTAGCGGACATGCTCATGGACAGTCCTTCAGACACACAAGATGACCTCGTAGGCTTCGACGCGCCGAAAGCCGACGGTTTGGCGCTCGAATCTCGACCACAATGCCACAAGGATTTGTCGGCAGGCGATGACAAGCAAGGCAATAGCAAGCCAACTAACAGCAAGTTCCTGGGCTACGATGAGTACCCACCGCTATCCATCGACGAGAACGACCGAGAGAGCCGCGCCCGGGAGCTGGCATTCTACCGAGCCTACGGCGTCAGGTTCGCACCTTGGAATATCCCATTCAAGCGCAGGCTACAAACACTAGCAGTTGTTATGCACTCACTAAGCATCGCGTCGACCATGTCCTTCTTCTTCTTCCTCTGCGCGATCCCACTGACATGGCCGATCCTTATTCCTTATCTTCTACATATGCTTCTCTCCAAGGCGGCCACGGACGGCCGGCTCCGTTTTCGGTCGGAGCGCTTTCGCAGGCTGCCAGTTTGGAAGTTCTTTGCCGATTACTATCCAGCCCGGTTGCACAAGACGCACGATCTGCCGCCAACGAGGAAGTACATTTTTGGGTACCATCCACACGGCATTATCTCTCACGGAGCGTTCGCGGCCTTCGCAACCGAATCGCTTGGGTTCTCGGAGAAGTTCCCAGGTATCACCAACAGCCTGCTCACACTTGAGTCCAATTTTCGCATCCCCCTCTACCGCGAGTACATTCTGTCATTGGGGATTCAGTCAGTATCGAAGGAGTCCATCACCAACATCCTGACAAAGGGGGGGCGCAATGATGAGGGCATGGGACGGGCCGTGACGATTGTGGTGGGTGGAGCGCGCGAGTCGCTTGAGGCACAGCCGTGGACGATGCACCTGGTGCTTAGCCAGCGTAAGGGCTTCATCAAGTTGGCAATCCGCACAGGGGCCGACCTGGTGCCGGTGCTGGCGTTCGGTGAGAACGACCTGTACGATCAAGTCAGTGCTGAGACGCACCCGTCAATCCGCCGGATGCAGATGTATGTACTGCGGACGCTCAAGTTCACACTGCCATTTCTGCATGGGCGCGGAATCTTTAACTATGATGTTGGGTTGATGCCGTACCGGCGGCCGCTCAATATCGTGGTCGGGAAGCCAATTCAAGTCACGCAGGCGCGTGGTGGAGATGTTGACATGGCCGAGGTGGACAGGTTGCACGGGCTGTATGTCGACGAACTGAAGAAGATGTGGGATCGATACAAGGACGAATTTGCAGCGGAGAGGAAGGAGGAGATGATGATTATGGCGTGAACTGATAAAACCGCGGGCGCAGTATTGGTATCACGCGTTTCTGCTTGCGGGTAAGGCGGTTGTTGTGTTTCGATAGGCGTCTCAGTTGGCTTGATGGAGGGGTTATGATCCGGTCATACTCATGTGGTTCGATGATGTTTTCGCTACAGTCACTTTTGGCTTACACTGTACTTATTGTACATGCCTTAGATCGACCGGTGGGTTGTAGCCCCGGACACCTGAGGGTGGTCTCATGACGAAGTTCAAGTTGATGTTGATTTAAACCTATTGCGTTGTGATTGCATCAACTAGTTGCAGATTTAGAGTAACATAGACAACGCTGGTTCAAGGGACTTATGCTTTTCCCACAGATAATGTCTATTTGCGCCGTCCAAGTGTATTTCAACCGTCCCGGCAGGTCTTCTTGCATCTCAAGCAGGCCTTTCTACATTCCTTAACGGCCAATTAAATACAACCAAGGCCTCTCGCGGTGGGAATGGGGCCTTCTTACACTCTGTAGCGGCTTATTATCATATAATCAAGGCCTTTAAGATTCGAATAAGGCCTCTCGCAATGTTAGTATGGCCTCTCACGGTGTTATCAAGTCCTCTGTCAATGCGATGAAGGCCTTTTACAACAAGAATGAGGCCCTTCATAATGCGAATCACGCCTCTCATGTAAGAATTTAGCCCTGCTATTTGAATGTAGCCTGTTCAAGGGTTCCAACGCAGTGTAGATAGACATCCTCTTAATTTAAGGGATTTATACTTTTCTAATCCCTCTTGCCATCCTCGCCATGCAGCGGGTGGGATTTCCGATTTCCTGGTTCGGGCGCATGCAGGCACGGCACATGGCGATCCAACGAGACCCTTGTCCAAAGGGTCACCTGCCGTGCCGTTCCCGTGGCCTTAATCTTCAATTCTGCGGGGCGGGGGACCTTGAGGGGGCGGGGGTCTTGTTTGTTCACTTGCTGGTGCTGGTTTGCTTCTCTTTTCTCCAGATTTGGTTGCTTCGAATGCGCTGTTTTCTTTCTGGCAAAGGTTGCATTTGCGAGCATTTGTAGTTAGGTGAGTAATGCCTCTTTTTTGGGGGGGTGGTTTGTTTGGTTGTTGTTGGCTTGTCGGAGCGTAACAGCAGCAACCCGTGACGAGTTGGCTTACACCGCTTGATGGACGGTTAATCCGTTTGTTCCTCTATATTTCACGTGCGCATCTGGCCCACATCGTACCGTCCTGGGTGGAACTGACGATAGCATAGCGCTGGAGTTCAATAGGTAGATAGCCCGTTTTAAACAAACGGGCGCCGTCTGCGACGATGGCAGACTCGGAGGGCACAGAGGACGCCCGTATTGAGAGCCGCTCCCCCGAAGACAATCTCACCCTCGGCGATGAAGGTCGCTACGAGGGAGATTCCGACGATGAGGCTGCCGCCCTGTTGCCGAGTGGCTCGCGGGGCCGGAAGCCGTCGCGGCCGTCGCGGCTCCCACTGCGGAGACATCATGCAGTTGTCCTAGGCGTAGCGGCATTCTCAAGCGCAGCAGTGGTGCTCCTGATCTTCGCCGTGGTCGCCATGATGGCTGGGCTGTATCCGGGCGGTGGGAACAAGGTAAAGCAACCCCTTCTCGAGTTCTCTGTGGGTTTGGTTCTGTCAGCTATCTCGGACATCTCGGTGTCCGTCCGACCTGACCGCATCCAAAATGATACTCTTCGTGCCATGGCGCCCCCTATCTCTGTTGTGTCTGACGCTGACGGCCTCCTGCCCGCCCCGCCAGCCACCACGACCGCCCGTGGTTGATCTCAACTACACGCGGTATGAAGGCCTCCGGCTGAGGAACGGAGTGTGTGCATTCCTGGGCATGCGTTTTGCTGCCGCACCGCTCGGCCGTCTTCGATGGCGTGCCCCCGTTGAGCCTCCCCGAACAGAGGGCATAGAGAAGGCCACACGGTTTCCGCCGATATGTCCAGGTATCGGCATGGGCTATCCCTCGTACGGCGTCGACGAGGACTGCCTCTTTGTCAACGTCTGGACTCCGTCGGACGCAACCCCAAAGTCAAAACTGCCCGTGTGGGTGTTCATCCAGGGCGGGGGCTATGTAGCGCTCGCCAACGCCAACTGGAACGGCGCCGAGGTCGTCGAGAAGTCAGACCACAACATTGTGATGGTCAACTTCAACTACCGAGTTGGCTTATGGGGGTTCCTGGCAAGTGAGCGGGTCAAGGCCAACGGCGATCTGAACGCCGGGTTGCTGGATCAACGCATGCTACTTCACTGGGTGAAGGCACACATCGCATCGTTTGGTGGAGACCCAGACCACGTCGTGATACATGGCGCATCGGCTGGAGCAGGGTCTGTGGCCATGCAAATGGCTGCCCATGGCGGACGTGATGACAAGCTCTTTGTCGGCGCCGTTTCGGAGTCCCTCTTCTTCCCGGCCCAACCCTTCGTCTCAGAGCTGGAATACCAGTTTGACAGAGTTGTCTGGCAAACGGGGTGTAATAGAGTCTCGCCCTCGAAGCAGATCGACTGTCTCCGCAAAAAGGACTTCGCCACGCTGCAAGAGGCCAACTTTGCTCAGCCGTTCCCGGGCCGTTCCCAACCCCCAATGCCTCTGTTCTACTGGACGCCTTGCATCGACGGCGACTTCTTGCAGGACCTCCCATACACCTTGTTCAAAAAGGGCAAGTTCGTCGACATACCAGTGCTTTTTGGTACTGACACAGATGGTATGTCCTCCTACCCTCCCCCACCCCACAAGAACAACGAGCGACTAATTCCCCCCTAGAAGGATCCGTCTTCGCCACCAACGCCGAATCCAAACCAGCAGTAGCCAGCTTCCTCGCCAACAACTACCCCAAGCTAACCCCCAACGACACCACCGCCATTCTGGCCCAGTACGCCCAGCCTCTGCCTCCCCTCCCTCAACATGCCCCCTGGTTCCCGACCGCAAGCCGCGCCTACGGCGAAGCTACCTTCGTCTGCCCCAGCATCAACGTCCTCAACCTCCTGCACACCTCCAACCCACGGTTTGCGTACCGCTACAACGTAATTGACTATGAAAACACCGGCTCGGGTCTCGGCGTCCCGCATCTCTTTGAAGCAGCAGCTATTTTTGGCCCCGAAAACATCGGCGGGCATGCCCGATCTAGCTACTGGACGTACAACGCGCCAATTGTGCCCGTGGTGATGTCGTACTGGATTAGTTTCGTGAGGGCGTTGAATCCGAATGTGCATCGTGCAAGTGGGAGCCCAGAGTGGAAGGAGTGGGATGGAGAGATGGAGAGGATGGTTCTGGAGACCGGGGATTCAAGAATGGAGAGGACGCCCGCGGATGAGCGGGAGAGGTGTGAGTTTTGGCTGGGGTTGGGGGAGGTTTTGGAGCAGAAGAGGTGACAATGGCCTACTTTGCTGGGAAGTTGCTATGGGTTAGGATTTACCTAGGCTGTCACTCGGTGAGATACAAGGAAGGGGCGGGACTGGCGAAATACGTAGCTGGTCCCCTTAAATACCTACTAACTGAGGCCATGTAAACAAAACAGTCTCCTTTCCATCCCCGACCTCAATGAGCTTTCCCTCTAACCATTCCTTTCTGCCTTCCTGACCACATGGCTGCGTTAGTAGTGTGTGGGTTTATAGTGCAAGTGAGATGAACACTACCGTGCAGAGAGACACTTTCAAAACATAACATCTCGAATAAACGTCACGAAAATGGCAAAAGGAGAAACAAAAATACCGGCCGACTCTTAGGTCAGTACTTCTAATATGGGTTCCTAGTAGTTATCTACACTGCAACCCACGATTGGTACTATTCGTGTTGTAAATTCTTGCTTTGCCCCCCCCCCTAGCCCACCCTTTCCGGTCACTGCCAGCATGTTCTGGCTGCATCCATTCTTTTCTCAAAGCTATCTTGACCCTCCGCGGATACATGCCCCTCCCTCGCCGACATTCAGTTTGACCCAGCCAACCCCTCAAACACACTCTGATAGACCGTCACCGACGCCAACGCCCGCCCTTGCCCATCCCACAACGAAGCACAAGGCACCACCGGCCCAGACCCCATTCCATCCCTTTCCCCTTCAAATTCTCCCCCTTTGACATCTACATACCTCACCACGGCAACCAGCTCTCCCGTTTCCGTGCTTCCCTCTTGTAGCTTTTCAAGAACCATCTTCGCAACGCCGTCAACACCCCCTTGTCCCAGCGTGATCTTCCTCCCTTCGCCGCCAGACGTCTGAGCCGACCTCTCGGCAACCACTGTCTGAACAACACTCGTTCCACTCGCCGACTTCAGCACGCAATGATACACATCCAAGAGCCCCCCACCCTCGACCACCACCCGCGACGCATACGACCACACACACGCAGCCGACACGCCCGCGAACCCAAGATGCGCATGCCATTCCACCCCCGCAGCGCGCGGCAGCTCTGCAACCTCCGCGGCAAACAGCGGAGGCACAGTCATTTTCCCGTCGGCATCCGCCGCCGCTAGAACAGACCAGTCCGGCAGGGTAGGTATTTCGCTGCCTCCCCCACCAAAGGTCTGATATTGTGAGTTGAACCTGCGGTCCCACAGGTCTGGGCCCGCGTCATCGTCATCTGAGTCTTCGTCACCATTCTCGGTCCAGACATGCGCGGTCTCCCATGCTTTGGAAGCTAGCTGTGCTTTGCGGGACATGGTGTCATTGTCTGCATTGGTGTTGAGTGGGAAGTATGCCACTGCGCTGCTCCACCACTGCACGCCCATCTCGAGGCCGATACGCCAGAGATGCTGCAGTGAGAGGGTTAGCTGGAGAGGCAGTCCACCTTCGGCCGGCAAGGCCATCGTTGCGGGCACAAGGGGAATCTGGCCAGCGATGCTGACTAGCTTGGGATTTACACCTAGTGTCGCGTCTGAGCCGTTGGTGGTCGACGCTAGGCTTGCTACCGGGATGGTAATCGCCTGACTATAGGGGCCAATATTGGCGGGTGCCCAGTATGAACGAGACTGAACGTGAAGTCCTTGTCTTTGGCCGTGCCGAAGGCCGTGGTGCACAGTAAGGTAGACAGCAATGTTGATGGATGGGTCTTTCGAAAACAGATCGCCACACGACACAGTGACTCTGGAAGGGGGGTTGGGGGCATCAAAGAGAGCTCCGTAGATGGTATTTACGGTGGGGAAATCGGCCATACGACGGAGAAGAATCGTGGTGTTTATGATAGCGGAAGGTGTGAGCGTAGCTTGCTGAAGCCGCCAACGAATTTGCTTGACGACCGACTTCGTCTCTTCTTCGATAGAGGTAGGTCCATCCATCGAGTCCCGGACAAGGCACCACTGATGTACCTTTGCAGAGCCAGAGCCCTGAAGACGACTCAGACGAAGCGCACTCTTGATGTCAGCGCTTGGCGTGTCGATGGTTGTACCCTGAGGGAACACTGCCTCTGCCGGGGACATCTCAGTCACATCGAGGCCACCTAGGACAGAAGAGAATTTGATATCAAGGAGGTCGGGAATCCTGACATGCGGCGCGGGTCCATTTTCGATGCTGTCAATATCTTTGGCCTCAAGTCTAGCATTGCGTAGCTTCAACCATGCATTTCCACCACCCTCTCGAATGATCCGGCGGTCCTCTTCCGCAACGACGATGCGCTTTCGGAAGAAGGTTGAAGGGCCGTCAAGGATAAGAGTCTCGAACTCGCCTCCTTCGCCGATGACGGCCCCTGTCTCCTGAGTACCATAACGGCGCATCGTCGTTGATACTCTGTGTTTACCACTTGCGCTGGCAAGGTTGGTCCATAAGAAAGAGTCATCCAGGCCGCCGCTGGCAACTTTGATGATACGAGCCTCGAGCCCAATAGTAGCCATATCGTCTAGTAGTTGGGCATCGCCTGCCATACCGGGAGGCGACGGCGACGGTGCGGGAAGGACAGGAAACTTCCACAGATATGCTACGGGCACTAACCCGAGGCGCGTCGCTACTGACTCCACGCGTGTGCGCTGGTAGGTGCTCAGAATAGCTCCAGCGCAGATGGCGTTGGCTTCGGGATGCGCAGCCTTGATGGCGCGGAGGAGCGGTATCATCGACTCGGTCTCATCATAATCCCCGGCTGGGGAGTCCTCTGGCCCGGACCCAGGTCCGGGCGTGGGCTGAGACTGGGCCGTGGGATGTCCTCGTTCATGGTGCGAGTAGTCTTTTCCATGTTGCCCGGAGGTTCCGGTGATTGCCCGGCGGTACAGCGGGATGCCAGTAGCCTCGGCATAGAGGGAAATCACCTCGTGGCCCACCGTCTGGTACATGAAGCTGTTGAGATCTTGCTCGTCTCGCTCATCTTCATCTGGGCCGCGGAGGCTCTCCGGGGCAGTGGCCTGCGATAGCGTCTTGGCAGGCCCCTGGTCCTGGCCTTGGTCCAGACCACCGAAGGAAGCAGAAGAAGATTTGATTGCGACATCTCCCGCTGACAGCGTGCCCGAGACAGCGGCACTGGCCGCTAGGGCGGGAGCCGCCGCGGAGGAACAAGGCCCTTGATCAGCATCGTCCGGCGGTGGCGGTCGAGCGGGGTGGAGATTAGCCAGGGCAACAACACGGTGGCCATTTGCTCGGCAGTGAAGGAGTGAGAAGAAGCTGTCCTTGCCCCCGGACACGAGCGCAATCACGTTCAGCCCATCGCCAGCCGGCGATGTGGCAGCGGCAGCGGCAGCGGCATGAGCCATCCCAATCCTTGACAGCAACGGCCGTGCCCAACGAACGGCCTGGCCAATGTCAGTGTCTTGGATGACTCGCCGGTCGACCACGATGATGTGCGTGCTGCGCTGGAGACAGACGAGTCAGACCAGGATACGAGCGGTGCCAAATCCGGACCTTCAACTTCTGCTGATTTGTGATGTGAGATTCTGGTCATATCGGATGAGCTCGAGGTCTGTTCCTCCAGTGGAGACCGAACTTACCACACGGATAGCAGCTAGTGGCGACCCGGAGCCGTGGCTAGAGTCTTGCGAGTCATTTCACTTTTGGCCACTGGTTTGCACTTGTTCCAAATCCGACATCGTCTGACAGGGGCCGTTCTGGGATTCTGCTTTGCGGTGGTTCGTGCTCGATCTCTTCTGGAGTCGTGTGCGGGCTAGCGAAAATCACTGCACCCAGCAAAAGTGGGGAGCTCCCCCAGCCCCAGCCTATCGTAATCCCCACAGCCTGGGGAAGACACAGCAAAGGCCCCCTGGGGGCAGTGCCAGCTCCCAAAAGCAACGTTCCCGCACCCAAGATGGAAAAACCTGACAGCCGCGGCCCGACATGACCTCCCCGGGGGAGCTATTCCCAGCTGAGAAATACCTACAGGTGAGAAATGACCGGGTGAGGGGTTTCGGGGTAATTACTTTTGCTGCGCAGTATACCGGTACGTAACTTTGCTTGTGAAGATACTGATGCAGACCTAACCCGTACTCTGCTCCGGGCACGCTTGAAAATTTGCGAGATTCAGATCTGCCCGCCTTCCCGTCTTTCACAAGAGACAAGCCGGCGATCTCATCTACACCACGGATACAGAGCAGGCCTGAAGAAAACAGCCAGAGGTGGGTGGGCCGAGACCTCATGCTAGATAGCAACTAGTTAAACACCTACCTGATGTACCGAAGTCGTGATTGTACAAAGGCTCTGTCTGGCAGAAAAAGAAAGGGTCTCTTACAGTACCTCTGTGCGAAAGTTCGTCCTTGGAATCCTCATACGGGTTTTCCGGAACGGCAAGACCTCGGCTTTTTACACCACAAGCCTCTTACAGTATTCATCCAGGCCTTTTTCAGAAAGTCAGATGGCCTGCAATGACCAAAATCGTGGGCTGCCTTAACAGTCAGAAGGCATCTTCCGCACTGGCCGAAGGGGCCTTCTCTTTTGCCAGAGCCTTCGTACTCTCCATCTCTACAGGATTTAGATTTAATAACCTAATCCCTAAGTAGGTAGGCATTCCGACTTTTTTCTCTTTTCGTTTCAGCCATGCTATGGTTTGCTGCACCCAGTGTAGCACTCCACAAGGACACTGGAAGTACACAAAACATGCCCTGCAGGGGAACCGAAGCAGCGAGCGAGGGGTGAGGGGACCACTTGGCCAGGGGCAAGATAAGCAAGGGGGCATCGTCCGTGCCAGCTGTTTCTTTTTCGCTGGAGGCAGAAGCAATCACTTCAAATTTTCACCAAAGTGATTGCTCATAGGTTGGGAATGGGTTGGCGGCGTCAACAAACATTGCTTGTAGTCAATTCGTTCGAATACTCAACTCTCGCCTGGCGAGTGTTGAGGGCTAACATACACGCTAACTGTGTTGTCGACAAGTCCCCTGCCTGCTGTCTCTGTCTCTCCCTTGCTGGATGCACCCCCGTCTAGGGGAACTTGTGGCCTGCACGCAACATCCTCCCCCCTCCTGATCTTGGCTGATGGACCAAGCAGTAGCAATCCGCAGCTCATGAGAAGATAGCAGAAATGGGAAAATACTAAGCTGATCGGAAGAATCGAAACGGTATAGTCAAACAAACACACCTCTCTTGCTGAACATCCCCTTCACCGCTCAGAGAATAAAACAAACATGGTATGTAAAAATTGTACTTCCAGAGCCAAGGCGTGTGCCCGCGGTACTATTACAACGAGCGTAGAGAACTAGAAAGCCGCCAAAAACGGTTATGGTGCGGAGAATGAATGAGACTGTGAAGCTCTTCATCTGTCGCAGATCGTGTTCTCTCGTCGTGGTTGCCAAATTTCGTAGACTGCCATCCCATATATCCGAGCGTTAATTTCCTGCCGTGCCCGCCAAATCGCAAACTTTTTGGTCATGACGCTTTGCCTGCCACTGCTCCGAAGGAAAACGCTGAGGAGAAAAAAAAACATAGGTTGAACAGGTGTTGGTACAAGAAGGCGAAGATGCAAATGCCGAAAACAGCGAACACCTTTGCTTTTTAGGAGTAATCCCTCTCTATGTTGACCCTAATGTGACTGGTCCACACATGTGGCGAGTCGGGAGAATGAAGTTCGTCATCATATTCATGGCGGACGTCAATGACGGTGGCACGTTCCTGCTGCGACAACCACCGGCATTGTGAAGAGTGTGAGAAGAAGTGAATGCAGTCTGAACTGCGTATTCTCTTCTTCTACTCGGACCGCTTTCTCTTCTTGTTGCTGTGGTCGCTGCCCTCGTCTGAGGACAGTTCGCTGGCGCTGCCTGGGATCTCAGCGGCAACCTGGAAAAGGACCTTGCCGAGGGTGTGGTAATCCTCAGAACTCGCCATAGGGTGACCGGCCATCATGTGGTGGTATCCCGGGTAGTTGGCAGCCGCCGCCATGGCATCTGGATCGTCAATGAGATTCATGACAATGGCACCCGATCCGTGGGTACGCGAGTGTTGTGCCAAGTTGTCGGAACGAGAGAACTTCTTGCCGCACTCGTGGCACTCGAAGGGCTTGTCCTGGGTGTGGAGCGACCGGTAGTGGCGCTTGAGATGCTCTTGACGGCGGAAGCGGCGGTTGCAAAGCTCACACACAAAAGTCTTGGATGGGTCCTCAGTCAGAGACTGCTTGCGACCGCGACGGTTTGTCGGGGCCGGGGCCGGGGTGTGCGGTGCGTGGTCCGAGTGCGACTCGGAGCCATTGTTTGCCTGAGAGGCGTCATTGCTCTGGTTCTCAGCTGGGGGCGTCGACTGCTGCTGCGTGCTGCCGGACTGGGACTCGGTAGCCGAATTCATGATGGGCTCGGAGGAGTCCATTCTTTGACGCTTGATTTGGCGGACGTCGCCGTCTTCGCTGGAATCGGCTGGGCTTGGGAAGCAGTCAGCGGCGAATGACTCGCGGTCGAGATCTTCAAAGTCGTCGTCGCAGGTGAAGCTTGAGTGGCCGAGGGACACAGCGTCGGAGCTGGCGCGAGATCGGTTGGCTTGAAGGGCAGGGTGCTCGCAAAGATTGACCAAGCCGTTGACAAAGTCGTTCTCGGACTCGAGATCGTCGAGCTCGCTAAACGGCAAGCCGTGGTGAAGCTGCGCGTTGAACTCGAACGACGCGCTTGGCGAGAGCGCAGGGGGTGCAGCAGCCTCTCCCCTGAGCACAAACTTGTGATCCTCGTCGTCACCAGCACAGAGGGTTGGCAGATTGGAAAAGTCGGGTGCGAGTGTAGAATTGACGGTGCCGACAGTAAGGTTGCGAGGGTCGCAGAAGTTGACGTTGCCCGTTGATGAAAGCGATCGCGAAAACGGCACAGGCGACGGCGAGAGTGAAGCGCACGAGGCAGTGGCAGAAAGGAGGTCGGTGTTGTTGCAGCTAAGCGAGCCGAGCCTGCTTGGTGCGGGCGTTTGGGAAGGAAGGTACACTGTAAAGAGCAAAATTCCGGGTCAGTCCAGCCCCCAAATTTCCCGTTCCGAGTCCCAGCATAACGGAAAAGCCCCGCCAGCCCACCAAAACGGCAAGTGCAATTCCGCTGCAGCCAGGCGTTCTTAGCCCATTAAAACATTATTTTCCAACCTGACGCCATGCATGCATTCATCCCAGAATGTATGAAATAACCGGAGACGCGGGTGACGACCAATGAAACAGCACTGAAATTTACGTACCTGGTGTCATGGGAGGCGATGCACAGCTGGACCAGTCCAGCGCAGGGAAATTCTCGGGCAGGCTGTCAACGTTGCACACTTCCTTGCCCTCGACGCCGTCGAGCCCGGAGAACATCGGGTTCAGTGGCGTCTGGAGCATATCATAGCTGCCCGGGCTGCTGATGACGCTGCCCGAGGACGAGAGCGGGGGTGTCGACGGGTAGTACATATTGTCGGCCTCCCTCAGATCCGTGTCCAATACCATCGTGGGCTTGTGGGCGATGGGCTGCGGCGATGCCAGGGGCGTGAGCATCGAAGGCACAGTGGCGAACATCTTGGAGTGCATCTGGATCTGCGAGCTGGACGAGTTGGGCCTCGAGTACATGGGCGTCGACGGCAGCGTGGGCACGACGGGGAACACGGTCATGTGGTGCTGAAGAGCGGCGTGCGCATGAGGATGCGGGTGCGGGTGCGGGTGCGGATGGGGCACAAAGTGCCCTTGTTGGCGGCTCTGTGGGTTGGGGTCTGGGTTGTAGTAAAGGAAGGCCGGGGCCATCCCTTGGGGTGCCATCATGGTGTCCATTCTGGCGATGCTGCTACTGCTGCTGTCAGCCATGGCTCTCGGGAGGTTTTACAATCCGAGCAGCGGGCACCCACCAGGTACCAGGTTGGATTTGTGGTTTCGTTGTCTTTCTCTTTCTCTCTCACTCTCTCTCTTAATCGACTGGATCCAATGCCTTGTCGTTTAATGATTAAGTATATAGCGGGCGTAGTATACAGCAAGTCCTGGCGAAGGTCTCTCGTGTGTTGTCGGCAGTGGCCTAAAGATGGTGGTAGTGGTCCGGTTCTGGTGCTAAGGAATGGCTGGCGGTCACGATCGATAGATCAACGACGGGCCGGTTTTAGTAGTCTCGGGGACTGGTGTTGTACATGAACTCGTTCGAGCGAAGCTCCTCTGGGTCTCTATAGTCGCATGGGGTAACTAGCAGAGACGTCGGCGGGAGGGCGGTGCGTGGGTCGGGCGGGTGCCGGGACTAGAACGAAGCAGATGCACTGAAGGAAGGGAACGGATGTGATATCCAAAGTGTCGAGTCCCGAAAGAAGCAAGAACCGGTATGTAAAGGAAGGAGAAGAGATCGCGCGTCCAGGTCGACAGCTCTGCCGATGTGGGAGGGGAGGTGAAGCGGCGGCGAGGAGGGCAGGCCGTGGGGAGGATATGTAAACCCACACCACGACGACTTATCTCTACCCTCGACAGGCCGCTGGAATGAGAATGGGCTCCCACACGGTGCACACCACTCACACACCCTGGGCCGGCCCTCCCAACCCACCATGCGTGGTGTCTGTCTCGCTTGAGGTCGACAAGGGCCACGATGGACCTGACCAGGCCAAGGCCAGGAACCCACAGGCCGGCAGGACTGGCCCCGCCGGGGCCCCTGTCTGCATGTCTGGGGCAAGTGGACAGAAACATCAGACGGGGGGAGACCGCTGCGAGGAGTGTGGGTGTGTGGGTGGGCTCGACAGAGGATGGCGCAGCCCCAGGGCCGCTAGTCCAATTCTAAATCCGGACCACGACTGAGCAAGCAGCACACACTGCGCAGGCACGGATGTACCGTCAAATCGATGGTACCTCGACACCTCGAGTGCTCGCCCGCCCGGTCCAGGCTCGCCCAGCGACTGGACGCCTCGGCACACCCAGCTAGACCCAATACATGGCACTAGTAGCATGGGCTGCGGTGCCTGCGGTGCCTGCACGCACGCCAGAGGTCACCTTGCGCCGGTGCTGAGTCGTGGTTCGCTGCCGTCAGCGTTTTGATCCGGCACCGAGGTTGGGTGGAGGGGCTTGGTTCCCAGCCCAGCGAGCGCGCTCAGCAGCGTCCAGTCGCCAGTGCATCCAGCCAGTGCATCGCAGGCGCAGGTGCAGGTGGTTGGACTCGAAGTCGCTGGAAAGCGAGCGAGCGAGCGGCCGCGAGGCCGCGCTCCCCGCTCTGCCAGCTCGTGCCACAGCGGGCGAGACAGACTCACAGAGGCACCACTACCGCCAGGCCATGGTCCACCAGTCCACCTGCTGGTGGAAACCGACCCCTCTCCGCGTCCTCTCCAGTGACCATCCACTCCCCCTCCTTGTGTGCCCAGAACCCGACGGGGCTGTCATCGGACGACCCGACGTTCGGGTTGTGGAGCTGAGCCGTCAGTTTCTTCTGCTGTCCTGCCTGGCCGCCCCTCTGCCTGTCAAGTCGCGGCAGCTCTCAGGTGCCCGCGCCAGGTATCTAGTTGGCGACTGATCATGCCAGCCCGAGCTGGAAACCAGATGCAGGATGAGGGGCAAGACGAACCTCAGTTTCTCGCTTTACATTTCCCCTCTTTCGCCGCGTTTTCTTCTGATGGCCCCTCCTCGTGCAGACGCTTGCTCCGTCCTGTGGTCAGTGGACACGGGCTGTCGCTCCTCTGGCATCCTTCCCCCATCCCGCCTGTCGCCCGTCCGTACATGTTCGTAATCTTTCTGGAGCGCAAAAGCAGTTATGCAGACGGCCTAACCGCAATAAGGTAGGGTTGGTGGCGCGCACAAGTCTCCTGGTGGGGCCTGCGGGCAGGTCGCGGACCAACAGGAGAGGTCAAGCGCATGCATAAAGCCGACATGGACGGCCTCCGCGGCGCTGATAGGCCGGCGAGCCAGCACGGCCGCCCTCCACAGAGCGTGCACAAGAGGTATCCTCCCAAAGCAGTCACCGCCAGGCGCGTTGTCCGACGGCTAGCCGAACGCACCCATTCGCTGAGTGGCCGTCATGTCACATCCAGGCCTCCCTCGACGTCGGCCAGTGACGACCGCAGTTGGTTGAATGCAAGGTACGAACACCTCGAGAGGCCACCTACATCACGAGGCAGCCCTCGCAGGAGACGGCGTCGCGCTGTCCCTCACCATCGAGACACGCAACCGCCGCCCTCACCTCAGCGCCGAACTGGTAGTGGAGGTGTCTGCCCTCGAGCCGATCACCACCGTCTCACGGCGGCCGTCTGGCGACGGGAGACAGGAGCGCGCAAGCAGCCGCCGGCCGTGACTGTCAGTCGATCGCCGGGAAGCGAAGCGCGGGAAGAAAATGCGCTGCCACTCTTGTTCATGCGCTGATTCTCGAAACAATGGGCTGCTACAACGAGATAGATGCCCGTGGTGGCCGAAACAAATAGCGAATCGTACCTGGCTGCCCACCGTCGTCCACGGCATTGAATTTGGCGGCCGGGATAATCCGGCCATTGCTATTCATGCCTTCTGGAGGCGAAACCAGGAATTCGAGCACCAAATAGACGAGTTGGACCCAGGTCTGTTCCAAGAATAATCAATCCTCCGAAGCCGCGTCCGCCCTCTGCGAAGGAGGCCAGTCAGACGGGACGTCATCCCGTTTTCCATTGCCCACCCGCGTATCGCGAGGAAATTGGCGCCCAATATTGAGATGCGCGAGAGGCAACAGCAATCATGACGCCGCGGAGGGGCATCGATGACCGCCATGCCCCTCGCGGCCAACGTCTTTGATGGATTACCCGCTATCGATAGCAGAATCGTCACGCCATCGACAACACCACTTACCCAACACCCCACAGATGGTCATGGCTACCATCCACCCATCACGCGTGAGATAGAGTGTTTGAGCTTTCTAATTGACCAGTTATATTTGCCGATGTCGCTTGGGCCATCATGAGTCCACCCACGATCCAACACTCAATTCTCAATTGCGCTACGATCTTCTACTCGGCAACACCGTGAGGGAAAGAATCGCCGCTCACAACTCCCGCACAAGTTGGCCCTCACCCTGAAGAGAGAGACCTAGGGTGGACAAATTGAAGTCTACCAGGACCGCTACGTCTGCAGCCCGCGTTTCGCTGAGAGGTGATGAGGTACCAGTCTTGCGCCAAGACCCGCTCTCCCAGAAGACCTGGATAGCCAACAGGATGTGAGGATTTTCCTCGCGAAGTTTTTTCCTCGAGCGAACGCCATTCGTCGCCGCTCATGCGGGCAGCTTGGCGGCTGTGCGAGGAGACAGAAACATGAAACCGTCGGGAGGGATTTTGCGGGTTCGAAGGCAAAAACGGAGAAGATCGCAGCGGAATGTGGCCACTCACAGCAACCACCCTCCTCGCGTGGGCTTGTCTCTGTCAGGCAACGAGACAGGTCGGTGGGAAAAGAAAGTCACAACCAGTCGGAAAGGTCAGAGGTGTGTGTCCGCCTGCAAGCACTTAAACCGCCCTGCATATGCATCCAGTCGTAGCGCACCATCACACAGTATCGGTGACAGTCACTGAGCCGACCTCTGCGCCGCGCGCTTTGGGCGAGTCCAGAGGCGGCCAGTGGTCGTCACATTCTTTTTGTCCCTCCCGGCTGTTGCCCGAAGCCCCAATAATCAGTAGCGCCGCTCCGTCAGCAGCACCGGAGCTGGCCAGGCAGCTGAAGACATCCCCATCATAGTATTGGATTTTTCTTTCCTTCTCTGCGACTCCAAAACATGGAGGAAGGGCTTCCGCAACCCCGCAACACTGAGGAGACGACCCGGGGATGTTATTTTTGTGCTTGACTTGGAGAGGCTTCAGCTCACGTCCTTCCAACACAATGGTGGACTTGGCTTCCCCCCCCCCGGTCGACGACCTTTTGTGTGTACATTCGCTTTTGTTCACGTGTTTTTCAATTGGTAGATGCACCTCCTCTCGCGCTCACATCTCATATTTTCCTCAGCGCCTGGAAAAAGCTCTCGTCGCTCATTCCATCGGCATGTGATTTATCACTCACGAATCTTTGCCTTTGAAATGTCAATCTTGTGTGATTTACTCCATAGTGGCATTCGATTTCCAATTCCCGACGGCAATTCTCACCAGCTCTTTACGTGGAACCCTACTGCTTTATTCGACGCGCTCGAGGGGGCAACTACGGTCTCCAGCTGCCTGAGAATCCTCCACTTTGCACTACCAATCCGCGATCAAAATTCATAGTGCCCGTCGGTAACCTAACGACGGTTACAGCGTTCAAGCGAGCCCTTCGAGGGTTTGAGCCTGGTGTTTCATCCGTTTCTCGGCCACTCTCATCGCGAGTCCTTCAACACAACCACGCTTTGGGGCAAACCGTTCTGGACGCCTTCCATCCCCAAATGGAAAGGACCACACCTCCATTATTGGCATTTTGCATGTTGCATTTTGGCGAACTAACTGAACAAATCACATTGTCTGAAGATTCGGGCTATTTGAGGAATCGCGCATGAACAAAATTTTGTTTGCTTCGAAGGTAATGCCGCTCGCCTCCCAGGCTGACAACCTCGGGCTCATCGCGCAACTCGTAACAAATGCTTCTCAACTCTGGGTTTCTTCCGCGATCTACATAGTACTCAGCCCTTGCCTTGTGCGGCCTGATCCCACACGGGACCTGCAGAGAGCGTCCCATGGAAGGCTCCCATGAAACTCGGGCTTGTCTACCAGATCAGGAAGCTTGGAACCGAAGAGGGTTTGCTTGGAATCAGCTGGGCTGCCTAGATGTGTCTTCGAATCTCACCGCCGCCCTTGCGATCTGTTCATGCAAACCCTTCAGGCGTGCGCTTTGGCCACCTGCAGGTGAAGAGGTTGTACCCAAAATGGCTGGGTACTTCGTGTCGCTGACCGCAGTGGGCTGTCAACTTGGTACCTGCATGGTGCAGCTTTCGACTGCAGAGGCAACATGCAGGTACATGGAACTTGTTGCCCTTTTGGTCAAGGCTGGGAGAAAACGTCTGCGAGCCCCATCACATCTTTCATGCTGAAGATCACCTCCTCTGCATCCATCCTTCTTGCTGCAGGCTCTAGCAAAGTACGAATGAAACACAACTGCTCCGAGAGACGGCCGTGGTGGTCCTCATTGTATGCGAAGACGGTATCGGTTCCCTTGATGCTGTTCCGCGACAGTCCCTACGCCAGAGGGGGTGGGTTTGCCCCACCCCGACGGGTTCACCGTTCTGACTGGGGACCCACGTCGCTGTCGCGGAAGCGGAGAAGGACTCCAGAAACTCTGGAGGCTTGTCAAGCCTTGACGTTTTTGCACGTGCGGTGGCCGGGCCTGAAGACGGAAAGCAACGCTGGCCCGTTGACAGCATGGTTTCTCGCCCTGGACGAATTCCCCCTGCTTTGAAACCCCAACCAACCCGACCGAAGCAACCTCGGTGACACTGCCGATGCTATCTTTCGCCACCAAGCAGCTCGACGCGACAACAGGTTCCCAGCACCGACGCGACGGGACCCTTTTAACCGCATTTGGTCATGAATCTTCCGACCCACCGTACTCCCCGACACAATGATCGTAAGCACTGCAACCCAGACACCAGCGCAGATACGGACGATGTCCACAACACTGGCGGTGGCTTTGTATGGCCGAGAACGACCCCGTGGAGCAGAGCCAAAGACAGGCGATCTTGACCATCAAAAGACAGTCTCCGCTGGTTCTGCCGAGAACCTAGTCCGATCTGCAACCCTGTCCCCACCCGAGGTCTACAGAAGCCATTGCCCTTTTCAATGAATATTGCAGAAATGCTCATCCTCGGAGCAAAAAGAAGCAACTTCCCAAACCCTTCTTTTTTTTTTAACCCGCACACGGTCTGGTGCTTGCCTGGGCTTGGGCGGGGCGGTCTGAGCTTCATATGATATCCCGGTCTTTCCGTCCCTGGCCACCCTCACTAGGGTGTTTCCCGCCACAGAGGACCAGGTCCTGTCAACCAAACCTGGTAGACTAACGGGCCGCGGAGAGGTAGCCGTGAGGAGTCCCAGATTTTACAACGCCGGGGACGGGCCCAAAAGAGAAATTGCGGGTCCGGATTAGCGGGATAGTCTTCAGCAGCGAAAATCCTGGTCCCCCAGACCAACCCAAGGCAGCAGTTATCCTGCCAAACGAGGCCGAATTTGGCATGAGCGGTCGCTGCTTCCAGATACCTTACTTGATACACGTGAGTTGCCAGTGTCCTCATCACCGGCCACAACAAACAGTCTTTAGACTGTTACTCGGGTCGCTGTCGGTGCGTCTCCGGCAAGTTAGTCCGGCGTCGCTCACGGGCCCGACTGACCGCCAACCACCTGGGACGATTTACGGATGACACTACGAAGACAGGATTGCTCAGGATTGCTGGCTCATTCGGGCCTTTGGCAAAGCTGGCAAGTCTGGGGAATGGATGCCCCGCGCGCCCGAGGTTCCCGCACTTGTTGTCTCGAACCGCTATGTAGCGTCAGAATTGCGCGACTCAAACGGACAGGGCTTCACGTTAGTCATCGATCGACAGCCATGACAGCGGCACCATCGTTCCCGCCACCCTTATCTGTATTCAAGCATCTGACGTGGATCCAGGTGCTATTCCTTGGCTAACGCTGCTTCCTCCCTCGATTTGCACGGATTTCCTCTCCTCCGGAGACTTGGGTTCAATCTGCCACATCGCTCGCTCAAGGCCCCCAAAAGGCCAAAGGATACCCGCTAGTGCAGGAACCCGGCCACGACCCAATGGGCGATTCCATAGCCGTGACGAGGGCCTTCTGGAAGTCTTCCCAGGCCATTTTATCCCGCAAAATACGCCACCACTGCAGACTAAACCTGCATGCGACATTTCCCTTCTGGGCGGTGTGCTACAGGCTGCCATCCCGTTCCAGAGCCCCATCGTTCGAAGCTTCCAACGAGTTCCTCGACGTTCAAATGCCACGCTGTCACTGCAATTGGTACCGCAGCCAGCGCGACGGGCATTCATGAGGTCGAGGGCTAACAATGAAACCACCCAAACGCGAGCGAGCTGAGGATAACTGCTACCGAAACCACATCCCGATGTTCCAGGATCGACTGCAACAAAAAGGATCACCTTCGTGGATCAAGTTGCGATCAATGTGCCCTCCACCATACGTGTATCATGCCAGCGATACCCTCGGATGGCACGGGGTGCGTTATTTTCAAGTATCAGAGATGTGACACCACCTCAACAAGTGAAGAGGAGGATCTCGGTAAACATCCGATCGAATGCAGCTCCAGACGTGACCCCAAAACTTGGCGAACATTTGATTCAGATGCTGATATCGTAGCAGCAGCGGCTCTGGGGCCAACAGATTCCGAAGAGTTAAGTCGTGGGGAAAACCTGCCCTAACCCGCTTATCCGGCTTCTACTCTCCTTCTGGAAATGCTTCCCTCGATGCCCTCCACGACGCTTTCTTCTAGGCCTTTACTCTAGACTCAAGTCACTACTCCAAGGTCACCGACCGCCAACAACCATGAATCGAGGGCTCAATCCAGTTGAAGCCTTAGGTCGCTTCTGTTGATGGTCCGAGTGTGCAAGCGGCATTTCCGGTGTCGCCGATGGTGTATTGATCCCTCGTTCCTCAGTTGGCACTATCACATTTTTACACACCACCTTCAGGTTCATGATAGCATTGCTATCCGCGCAAAGCGAACTGCTTCGGAGATGTGATCGTGTCTCTTATCGCTGGAGCGACACACGGGGGTCTCGCGCTGCTAAGTGGCCATTCCCCTCGGATGCTAGTCGTCGCTCCTGTGGGTTTCATGGGGATCAAGCACGTGGGGGTAGATATTCCATCCCACGACTCGCGATGGCACCTCGCAGCAATAATAGACTTGCATTACACGTGTGGCGCACTATCCCAAGAGAAATCACTAGGCTGCTGCTTTGACACTGCTCTGCCGGCCGGTCCCGGAATTCCCTTGCTTTGCAACCCAATTCTGGCTAGCGATAGCATCGCACACCGTGTCCTGGGGCAGCCATGGCTCTTCTCGACGCCCTTTGCATGCCTGTTCACAGCCTGAGAGGCGTGAGAGGTAACAACAAACAGCCCGGCCGGGGCAAACAATCCACAAGGTCACCAGTCGCGTCTGGGCAGTGGGATGGTTTGACTTTGAGCATGACTGATCGCTGCGGGGCTCAGGGGTGCTGCTTGGTTTGCTGCACGGTGATGGCTCCAGCTGAACGCAGCCGTCCCAATGAGCCTCTGCCCTCTCTGCAAGGACGAAAGTGATCTGCTGCGCCGATGGCAGCGCCTTCCGTCAACACTTTCTTCATGGTTCGGAATACATTCCTGCCTCCACCGCTTGCACCCACACTCACTCCGTTCACTCGATCACACCAGTGCCAGCGCCATCAGTCCGTCACGAGCGGTACTGCGAGAAGAGCGGGGCTTGTGCCGGTTGGTGACGCACGCTTGAACCGCTTTGACTTCCTTCTTTCGGGTGTCTGGGTTTTCTCTCAGCTTCCGAGTCGCCTTCGTGCCCGCTAAGTCAGGTCAACGCCGTCATGGCGGGGTAAGATAGGTATGTAGCTTGGGTCTGAAGCGAGTTTGCCTTGGCCTGGGTGCCTCGCTTGTCGTTTCCCGGCAACTTCAAGGCAGGCAACTCAAGTCAATCCAAGTCCACAGCGGTGCTACCTAACACATAACACATGTCGACTCTTGGACCCCAACGCAGCCCCAGGTCCTGCATCGCGCACGGGCTCACCACCAGACCACTCAGACCTCTTACGACTGCGGGGGCAGAGGCCTGTTCGCACTTGGGCGGCCGTGTCATACGTCGGTAGTGGGAGATATAATACAGATATGGACGGTGTGCTGCGAGTCGGTAAGTATTTGCGCAGGTGTGCTGGTGCCGTCTTGCCGCTTGTATTGGAAGTACTAGTAAGACGAGCTGCAAGCTTGGTCTGTGGTTGCACCACATGCCAATCGTGTACACACATTGCATTCGAAACAAAAGTCTCGGCTGAAGGTATACTTCAAAGAACAATCATCGGTGCGGCGGCCAAGTTGAGACGGTTCTTTCGTCCAATATGTTGGGAGGAAGCAGGAACGCACAGCACGCGGGGCGGTTCCCCGACCGGTTGTGCCGCGAGCTTGCGTTTGTGTCCCCCGACAGACGGCGCGAAAGGTTTCATGAGTTCGGAGATTCCCCCTATTATACAGCGGTGAGCGTGGGATTTTGAATTGTTTCAAAGGATACGGGGTGAAACTTATGCCGTATCTGGACGATGATGAGTAAGAGTTGGGGTCATGTTCGGAGTCAGCCGTCGGGTTTGTCGGGCTCTCTCCCGGGCCTGGCATGTATTGGTGGCTGAGCTGGAGGCATTGATGTGACGATGTTGGGCGGGTCGTATTCATTCAGCAGCTAGGAGCTGGAGAGAGTGACGCGTGTCCTGTCGGGGCTATTCATCGGAGGTGGGATACGAGGTTCCAGTGAGCCGTTTGAATCAGCGAATGGAGTGCTTACCTTCTTAGGTGCGGATTCCATGAATTAATGACTGTCGGCTCGTGTTTTCATAGCTGGATGATAGGTACCGAGGTTGGTATGTACACCAAACATAAGGTAGGTATTAACAACCCTACTAGTATTGGCATGAATGTTGGTTTTTTAACTTTGTCTGTGACGTGAAGTTTGTAGGTCGGACTGGAAGTTATTTAAGGATACAAGTATCAAAGATGCCTTATCTCACAACTCACAACTCCAGACCATTAGGCACACATGGGACTTGACATGGGGGCTTCTGAAACCATACTCTTAGATTGTTGTCAGTTCGGCGGGTGATATCGCCCGATTCATGGGCATCGTAGAGCCATGAGGCCGGGTGCTCGCTTTGGCAGTAGGCTTAGGGTGTTTGATTTGATACTCAATATGAAGGGTACCTACGTGTGACATTGTGGAGAATCACAAGCGATAACCTCGTTGACTGACAGGTATTGATTAAGAGAACGTCTCCTTGGGTCCACTGGTGGCTTTTGATCATTCAACCATGACTGCGCCAGACTGTTCTTCGTCTATACGAGGAGAAGCAGTATGGTGACTGTCGTTGAATCTCGGTTTAAGTTACACGTACTCTTATCAAATTTGCCCCACACAACCCTCAATAATGGCTTGATCTGTAAGGCAGGTAGATACTAACTTTGGTACCTAGAAGGATGTGCGAGTGCCTAGATACCTGGATAGTTAGAATGAACCGTGAGTATTTGTTCACAAATCTAGAAGCCTAAGGCTTAGACTCAAATCATTGGTGCAGGAGCAGGTCTATCACCCTTATAATACAGCACTACAAGAGGTAGGTGATGTAAGAACATACGCAGATGACTGTCAGTTGAAATACGCTACTCACTGGCACTGAATTGAAGCAGATCGCAAGACAACTCACCCTCGACACCCACCAGTTATCTCGCCACTAAACTCATTCCAAAATACAACAGAAAATCCTCGCAGAAAAAGAATTCGGTACCTTGCCATCCCCTACAGAAATGCAGGCGAATATCGTGGACTCAATCCAAGTTGGCGACGTGGCTGCTGTGGCGATGGCAGAATTTTAGCAGCCTGCCGCAGAGCCAAACTCACTCACGCTGCACAAGACCCGCACCTCTTCACTCAACCCCAACCTCACAACACCACACCACCACCAACGCATCAAACCAACGCCTCAACTTACATAACCTACACCTCAACCCCCCCTATTAATTCTCATACCAAAACAAACCACCCCACCTGAGCACTGAAGACCAACCCCCGCCACGGGCCACCAGCCAAAATGCCCTCCTCCGACTCAGAAGACGACTACATGAAAATGACCTTCACCGACGCCCCCGCCCTCGCTCCCGCGCCCGAAACCTCTCTCCAGCGACGCCAACGCGAGCGGCGCGAAGCCGAGCAGCGCGCCCGCGTCAAGTCAAAAGCCGAGCTCGCAGGCGAAGAGACTTCGCGGCGGGAGGCCTTACTCTCCACTTCGTTGCTGGCCGAGACCCCGGCGTGCGGCAAGCCCAAGAGCAAAGGGCTTGCGATGATGGCCAAGATGGGATTTACGGGGGGCGCTCTGGGGAGGGAGGGGGAGGGGGTGGGGGATCGGGTGACGGAGCCGATAAGGGTTGTGGTGAAGGATGGGAGGGAGGGGATCGGGCTGGAGAGTGAGCGGAAGAGGAAGTTGCGGGAGGCAGCTGAGGCGGCGGGAGAGACGGCGAAGAGGGCGAGGGTGGACGAGGGGGAGTATCGCGAGCGGGTGAGGAGAGAGAGGGAGGAGGCGAGGCTGGAGAGGCAGGTGAAGTCGGCGCAGAAGGTAGCGGAGAGGATGGATGATGAGCGCGCGGAGGGGTGGGTGGCTAGTGAGGGAGAGGGGGATGGGAAGGCGAGGACGAGGGGTGTTTCGTCGCGGCCGCTGAAGTCGGTTCCGGTGGTGTATCGCTCGCTGGTGAAGGGGCGGGAGGAGGCCGAGCGGGAGCGGCGGATGCGCCATGATTTGGAGCAGTCGTCGTTATCGCGGCTTCCTGGTTACGAAGACCCAGATGAAGACGAGGACGACAGGACGGCGTTGGGTAAGAGCCCGACGCAATCAGCAAAATATGTCACTGCGGATGACCTCGACGACGAAGACGCCGAACTGGACGATTTCAACGCCCTGGCCCTGGACGAGCGGTTGGGGAGGGTGGTTCAGTATTTGCGAGATGAGCACCAGTACTGTTTCTGGTGCAAGTTTTCCTATCCAGACACTGAGATGGACGGATGTCCGGGCTTGACCGAGGAGGATCACGATTAGGTTTGGTATACCCTCGATGCGGAGAATGATCTCAGTGCGCCGAGGTCTCGTCTTGTATTACCACAATGAGCGGATTACAGCTAGCTTTTACACGTATCTGTACAACTAGATTATCTACTAGGCGACCTCCACATTTCCAATGATCTTCCTATGCTCGGCAATCTGCTCTGCATCTCCCATAATATCGTACACACCCATTTCCTTCGCAGCGTCATCCAACCGCGGCTGAAGTTGATCTGGCCGCACGTCCTGCGCTTGGGCCTTGACGAGGATGAGGTTTTCGAGAACTTGATGTAACTCCGCCGCCTGTTGCGCCGTTGTGAGGTTGTCCGGGTCGTAGCCTTGTTGAGCCAGCTTCGCCCGATTTTCCTTGGTCAAGTTATCGATCAGATTATTCGCCCCCATGATAAGGGCCATGTTCCGTTTCGTCTTGACCCGGAGAGTCGCCGTACCAGCCGCCAACTCGATCAGGAGCGGAGCTGGCGGTGTGAAGTCAAATAAACTACTCATTGCGCGAGCCGCGATTATCATGCCCGCGTAGTCCCCTGCCTTCAGCATCGAGAACAGAATTGTCCTTGGGAGCATATGGAAGGCCTCGGGCGAGTCAAACGTCCACTTGGCCTTCACCATCTCAGCGAAGAACCACCGCCCTGTAGCAATATCACGTGCTGAAAGCTCAGAATTGCGGATAATGAGGCGATTGACCGAGAGTGTGTTAAACAAGGCGAGAAAGGTATGTGCATCCGGGTTCAGGCTCTGGTTCGCCGTCATATCTCGGTAGAGGTCAACCGCCGCATCGGCTTTGCCGTCCTGCGCGTACGACTTGATCAGCTGGTTCATGAGAAAGCTGGTCGGTCCGATGGCGGCATGTTGGAATGCCCCCCATAGCTCCTCGAGGAGGCTATGAAGCCCTCTCGAGCAGTAGTTTTCAGCCAGAATCGAAAAGGTTTCTGCTGTTGCCCTCGTTGCGCAGTAGAACGCGGGTTGCTCTCCGCTCGGATCACGCCAGCGAGTATACGGGTCGAGGAGCCGCATTGGTTGATCCATTGATGCTTGCCGTTCACGTGTATGAACGTAGTTCAGTCGAGCGCGGATCATATTCCACGCCAGGTCCTCGGCTTTCTCTAGGTTTTCAGCAGTGTCTGACCTAATCCAGGCACCGATGAGGCCGTTGAGCTGGATAGGCGAGGCATTGATACCTTTTCCCTGGATGTACACAATCACCTTGTAGGCGCCGTCTAGGTCGCCAGCGCCGATTAACCGTTTGAGCCACTTCCCGATAAAGAACTGGTTGCTGACAGCAATCGGAAGTCTTGTTCTGCCGCGGACGTCGACAGTGCCAGAGAACATCATGTCGACAAATGCCTGCAGGGCGTGCTCCATACGATTAGCCTCGAGGAACGAGGATATGACCTCATCGTAGTCTTCGATCTTCATGGTATCCCCAAGAAGGTCTCGCATGTGCTGATAAGATTCCCATGCTTGCTCGGCAGTGTCTTCCTTCATCGACAATGCCTGGATGATGGGAATCAGTATCCGGGCGTCTGGGTTCTCGGCACACCCGAGTAGAATCTCCGCTGCCCTTTTCGCGCGGTCTAAGTCGCCGTGGAGGGACAGCATGCGGACACCGATCTCGTAGTACCCCTCGAGCGTCTCGGGTTTCGACCCCAGGGTAACCACGGCCTTCTTCCAAGCGTCAATGGCCTCGTCCCTCCATCCCTCGACAAACATGGCCTCGATCGCGAGGAGCTGCTGCGAGTCCTTCAGAACTACGCCTGCAGATTTCATATCCTTTGCCAAGACGTATAGATGGTGCATACGGTTGGGATTCTCCACCCCCCCTTCCCACGAGAGAACCATCCACATAAAGTCCCATACCTCACGGGGCACATTACCCCACGCTGAGGATAGTGACTTACGGGCAGCCGAGTAGGACTTCCAGCAGTCAACCATGTCCTTTTGCTTGGGCACCCCGCCCCTGACAACACTCTCCCGTGACAAAAAGCTGTTCAGGGAGGCAATTGCGCGATGCTTCGACCCGCTGAAGCCGGTGATGCGAAGGAGGCCGTACTCCTCAGCCTCAGGACCCGTCTTGCCCTTGTATTGCCTTCTGAGTGAGGATTTGAACTGCCTCCTCAAAGCCGCCGCCTTGTCCCCCATGCCTTGGCCTTCCATCCGATTAAGCATCTGGAGCGTGTCGACTATTTGTTTCTCTAGATCGTTGATGGCCGTCTCGACTTCGGTGTCAAGCCCGCTGCTGACAGCACTGAATTCCTCGTTGCCTAGCTCCTGCATATTGCCGGAAGGATCCTGGTCGAAATATCTGACTGACACGGGTCCGTCCGGTACGTCGGCCTCCTGCAGAACTTCGAGGTCGACATTGTCGGGGAGTTCGCCATTTTGAAGCTGAGCGATGAGCTTCTGCAGTTTCTCACTGGGTGCAGGAGACTGGGCTGTCTTCAACTTCGACGAGGCGACAGGGGGGCGCGGTTGACTTCTTCGGGCGACGTTCGAGGCATGTCTTGTCAACCACGCCTGGGAGTTCGAGTTCACTCCTCGCAGCGTTGTAAGACAAGATTGGCAAACATAGCTTGTTCGGCTCAGGTCCAGAGAAAATGTTCGGGGAGGCATGGAGACAAAAGAGGGAGGATTAGGGCGATCCTTTCCATTCAACCATGCAACACGTCGAGTGACAAGGCCGCGATCAAATTTGAGACTGATTCAACTGCTGGGTTCTGCGACTTGAAGAAACGCGCCCACTCGCTGCATCTCGAAACCCGTCTCCAGTCTTTTCCCTCTTATCGGCGCGCCATGCTTGCGATAAGAGACAACCGCCACAGACCGCCTGGCAGAACCGGCAGGACCCACTCAAAATTTTGGAATTGGGGTTGCGATCAGCCTTTCCAGCTCTGTCCCTCACTAGCACCATCGTACCCAAAAAATACAACAGATCCGCAGTCATGTCGGGCGAAAAGCCTGAGTTCCTGCGCTTCACAGGGCACCATGCCTTCACACAGCGGCTCGTTCTCTCGACGCTAACAGGACGACCGATCCACATATCCAAGATCCGCAGCGCCTCGCCAACACACCCGGGGCTGGCCCCCCATGAGATCTCGTTTCTGCGCCTCCTCGAGGCCGTCACCAATGGCAGCGTCATCGATGTTTCGTACAGCGGCACCACACTCACCTACCAGCCCGGCCTCATCACAGGCACCGTTGCCGGCGCTGGCGCCTCGGTTGGGGATGTCATCGAGCACGTCCTACCCGCCAACAACACGCGGGGTGTCACCTACTTCCTCCTCCCCTTGGCCCTCCTGGCACCCTTCTCCAAGGCGCACATGAACGTGCGCTTCTCCGGGCCGGGCGTCATTACCGCTGCGACCCACTCCACCGGCGACATCTCCGTCGACACACTGCGCACCGCCGTTCTCCCGCTCTACCGTCTGTTCGGCATACCTCCCGCCCGCATTGAGTTGCGTGTGTTGGCCCGTTCGTGCGCGGGCCCCCACGGGCGAGGCGGAGGTGGCCTCGTCGAGTTGCGGTTTGCCAGCCAAGTCCGCCTGCCCAAGACGTTGCATCTCAACCGGCGACCGGGGCGCATACGGCGCATCCGTGGCGTTGCCTATTGCACAGGTGTATCGGCTAGTCATAACGGTCGCATGATCACAGCCACACGCGGCGTGCTCAATACGCTGGTTTCGGACGTGCACGTAGCCGCACAGTACGACCCGTCGCCACTAGTAGGGGATAAGGGCGGTATCAAGAAGAAGATCGGCATCGGGTTCGGCCTGAGTCTGGTGGCTGAGTCGAGTGCCGAGGGCGTTGTCTACTCGGCAGATGTGGTGGCGCCCCCTGAGGGTGGAGTCTTGCCCGAGGACATCGGGACCCGGTGCGCATACCAGCTGCTCGAGATCATTGCGCAGGGTGGTTGCGTGACTGCAGCCTCGGCAACTACGGTACTTACCCTCATGGCAATGGGGTCGGAAGATGTGGGGCGGCTGAGGTTAGGGAGGGAGGTGATGGGGAGGGAAGAGACGATAGGCCTGGCGAGAGATTTGAAGACCTTCGGAGCGAGTAGCTGGGGTGTCCGGGATGTTGATGATGACGACGACGAAGAGTCTGGCGATCTCCTGATTTCTGTAAAAGGGACAGGCGTGGGCAACATTGGAAGAAAGGTAGCATAAAAAACCATCGGATCTCGCTGATGACACTTATCGACCATGCGAGAGGGACACGGGTATTGCAGTGCATTAATTGATCTATCGGGGTCTTTGGCGAGTCCGCGCTCTTCTTTCCGCGGCAATGGCAGCAGCAAGACTGGCGGTGTACCCAAGACTTTGGAGTGAAACGGCGGCGGCGTTCTGTAGGTCGTTTCCTACGGTCCGGACAGCATGTACAACATGGAAGTTGGCCAGAACGGCATTCCCCGACCACATGACGTCTGCCAGGTCCGCAGTGGTTTGAGAGTAACCAGACTCCATCCGCGATTCGCCCTCTGCCTGGCCTCCGTTGAGCGGTTGCAGCTCAATATCGCCGTTGCTCTCCATTATGCCCGTCTCGTCTCGCAAGACACCTCGTTCCTCAGCATCATGGTCCTGCGTTGTTTCTGGCAGGGCCTCCGTCTCCGTTGCGGGGACCGTCTGTAGTGAAGGGATAACGACCTTCCGTAGTTTCTCACGTTCCTGATGGACCGCCAGCATGAGACACTGCACTCCCCAGATAATGAGATCGAATAATAGGAGCCCCAGCCTCCACGTCGGCGGTTTCTGTCCAACAAAGTCGATCACTACGCCTCCGTGGAGGTATCCACGGGTCGCTTCGCTTGCGTGTGGTAGCCTGACGAGCAGATGAAACAGTGCGCATAGGATGTTGGGTAGAAATATGGCAAAGACGTGCGGGCGATGCGCCGGTAGGGAGAGGGAGCTCTCCTTCGGGGAGATGAATATATAGTGTGGGACAATACGCAGCAGGAGCCGAGGAAAGGAACATCTGAGCACCACGGGTTAGATACGAGCCTCAGAGGAAATTGTTGGAGTTGGGGCGCCTTACTCCATATAATACAGGGTGCAGGTATACGCAAAGACGATCATGTCCAGGCTCTTTTGCAGGTGGCTCACAGATTGCAGTTTCTTGACCAGACCCGCCCTCTTCCTCCGTTGCCGCTCCTGCTCCTCCGGGGGAGCAGTCGATGTCTCTCCGGCTACCTCCGGGTGCTCGCCGTTTTGGCTCGCGCCGTCCTCATCCTCGTCGGCGCCGGCGTGTGGGGCGCGTTGCCGAGCCGCGAAGCTCGGCGCGGGATCATTGTTCATAGCTCGGCGCAGGGTGAACGGGGTTGGTTGTTTGGCGCAAGCTTGTGGACTGGGAATGACGTAGTATGGCCTCACATATCTGTTGCAAATGGTAGTTGGTCTCTCTCGGCGGGCGAGGATGCGCACCGCCCTGGTATGGCGATTTGGTCATGCGACACCGAAGATGGAGAGGAGCGATGGCGGTTGCGGTGCAACTGTCAAGTCGAAGCTTGCTGATCAACCTCCCTGTCAGTGGCAGCGCCTCAGAATCAAGGCTCGCAGGCCGTGCAAGGGTTAGGGTGTTCATGGTGGGGCAAGCTTGGACCCCGACTGTTTCCCCCCCGTCGGGCCTCGAAGTTTGGCGGGGTGACTCAAATGTCAACCCGTTGACAGACAACCAAATCCCCTCCTTCCCTTGAAGAAGCACAACAACCCGCAAGAGCAATACGTCGCAATCATGGCTGCCACCGATGACACCCCGAAGGACCTCACCCACCAAATTCTCCATGCGCTGTCCGAGGCGGAGCCGATTCTGTCGGCTGAGGCTTTCCCTCAGACGGGCTTCACTGACCTGAAGGCGGCTCTCGATCGTCTTGCGTCGCGCGAAATGGTCAAATATGACACGATAGACAGAGAAGAGGCAATTCTTGAGGCAGAAGGCGAGCAGATCGCTGCCAATGGCAGCCACGAGGCCCGCGTGTTCGAGGCTCTGCGCCAGGCGGTTGAGGGGTTGACCGTTCAGGAACTCGAGAAGACGATCGGCGACAAGAATGTGACAAAGGTCGGCCAGAGCAAGGCCTTCAAGGAGAAGTGGATTTCCAGGACAAAAGACGGGAAATTCAAGACGGCGGTTTGTCTGCCCTCGCGCCTGGCGCATTCTGGTTGCGCCAACTGAAGCTTGAGCTGACGGCCTCTTCCAGAGAGACTCGATCACAGACGTTACCAAAGACCAAGTGCAGATAATCAAGCAGACGAAGACACACCCCGATGCAAAGGTCCTCGCAGATCTGAAGAAGAGAAAGCTTGTCAGGATGCAGAAAGTCATCAGCTTCAAGATTCATAAGGGCCCCAAGTTCGCGCTCGAGATCGCAAAGGAGGAAACCGATCTGACGGCCGACATGATTGCTTCAGGCTCATGGAAGACGGCCACCTTCAAGCCATACAACTTTAAGGCGCTGGGCGCCGATCAGAACGCCGGCGCTCTGCACCCCCTGAACAAGGTCAGGCACGAGTTCAGGCAAATCTTCTTTGAGATGGGCTTCGAAGAGATGCCCACCAGCCAGTTCGTTGAGTCTGGCTTCTGGAACTTCGACACCCTCTTCGTACCGCAGCAACACCCAGCGCGAGACCTCCAAGACACCTTCTATATCTCGGACCCAAAGGTAGCGGACAAGCCTGGGCCGACGTCCCCAGACGACACTCGCGATTACGAGCAAGTTTGGGAAAGTGTGCGCCAAGTGCACGAGACAGGCAAGTTTGGCTCGATAGGGTACAGATACCCGTGGTCCCCGGAGGAATCACTGCGTTTGGTGCTCCGAACACATACCACGGCTGTGTCAGCCGCCATGCTGCACAAGCTGGCTTCTCAGAGGGGCCCGGACGGTCGCGTACCCCCAGCACGGTACTTCTCGATTGATCGCGTCTTCCGAAATGAGACCGTCGATGCAACCCATCTTGCCGAGTTCCACCAGGTAGAAGGAGTTATCGCGGACTACGGACTCACTCTTGGTGGCCTCATGGAGTTCATGGAGATCTTCTTTGGTAAGATGGGCCTGACCGACTTGCAGTTCAAACCAGCGTACAACCCGTACACAGAGCCGAGTATGGAGATCTTCGCGTTCCACAAGGGACTCAACAAGCTCGTTGAGATTGGAAACAGCGGCATGTTCAGACCCGAGTTTCTAGAATCGGTAGGCCTTCCGAAAGACCTCCGTGTGTATGGATGGGGTCTGTCTCTGGGTATGTCACCTCCGCATCTTTTTCACTGCTTCAGGATTTGGAGTGTCGCTAACTTCACACAGAACGGCCGACGATGATCAAGTATGGTATCTCGAATATTCGTGAGCTCCTTGGTCACAAGGTGGATCTGAACTTCATTGAAAGGAACCCCGCAGTGAGGTTAGACAAGGATTAAATATGGGAAGCGGTCAGTTGCATATGATACCTCACCAAAATGACAGTGTTGTTCTTAGCTCTTGGACCGAAAATGAAGATTCCCTAGAAAGATGGAAATAGGCCGCTCTGTGATGGCCTTGAGGAATCGTGCGGAGCTGGCGGTTTGAATTGCGCTGCTCACCGCCTGAATTCAAGCTTTGACGGTGAGGTGGGGAAAGATGGATTCGCAAAAACGGTCGAGAACCCCACAACACGATTGGCGAATCAGATCTCTTGCAATTGAGCTTTCATTGACATCTTGCGGAGCAAGGCGGGGTCCAGCCGCAACAGATTTCGGGAGCGCCATGACCGATTGAAAATGTTGAGTGCAGTAGCTCCGGTCCAGTTAGACGACCGCAATGGTTGGTCCATCTAACTTGGGACTTGAACAGCCTGTTTAAACGATCAAACTGCTCGGTACATTGAAAAATGCAGCGAACAACGCCTCGGAGAAAGGCAGTGATTGCTCGTTGAAATGCAAGAAGGCCTTGGGGTATGTGCGTGCCTTAAGTAGGCGTCGAAACAAACACAGAGTCGTTGCCAAGGATGTAGATGGCTTTTTAGCATTGAAAAGGGCGTTGGTAAGCCCTTCCAACGCGTCAAACAGGAGGAGCAAGCCTCGGCAGACTGTAGCAAGGCCTCGGCATTATCCGAAAAGGCGTCAACAGAATGCACAGAGGCGTTGGGAAATTAAATTGAGGCCTAGATGAAAACACAACAAAGCCTTGGTGCAATATGAAAAGGCGTTCAGAGAATGCAGACAGGTGTCGAAAAAAAGCCGAGGGGGATCGACGGAATAAGGAAATGCCCACCTATCCATTTTGCGAGTTAGGTAGTTCATCAACGAGATCTCTCTGTCAGTGAGAAGCTCTCTCAACCACTGATTTAAAGCGCCCTGTCTTCCGGCTGAAGCCCTCATCTCATACAAGTGAGATTTCATAGGGGCCAGATGTCGACATGCCCATGCAAAGGCGTGGCAACTTGACAAGAGCAGGTGATAGGAAAGAAACCCATTGATCGCTTTCATCATTGGTTACGCTGTCAGAGGACTGGGGAAAATAAATGCGTCACCAGTGCGGTAGATTTCGACGTCTTTCATCCAGGTATGCGCTTCATTTCATCGCTGGTCAAAGACGTGAAATTTCAGATTTCATGTCTGCAACTTGGGTCCGCCAGTCAGAAGTGGGAGAAATCGATGATTGGGCCAGCCAAGTCTGTTGCTATTTTAGCCACATTCGCTGTTAATCGCATGTCCAGCTGATAGGAGAACATAAAGATAGGTAGTTACTAAAGTACCTATGAGCTGGTCGGCTTGGGTTCGCCCCGAATCTCTGGCTAAAACTCGTAAAATAATCATAAGTTTCAAGGAGATATCTGTCATAAGGATAGGTAGCTCAAACTCAATCCCCCGTATCGAAGTACATCGCAGTGTATCCATGCATCCATTTGATGCGTTCTCATACTCCAATAACTTAGGTATTGAGACTCAGACTTATGATCTCCGCAAGCCAAACGATAGCTTCCTGCTTCCAGACTGATGGGAATTTGTGGCAGAAGCAAAGCCTTGCCTTTAAGCAACCGCAATCATCCCAGTACCGTTCCAAAAGATAACCTTCTGTTCAATCGTATAGATTGCCCCTTTCCTTCTCCCACCAGTCACCTGGCTTGCCTAACTGGAGGGCAATGGCCTCATCGCTGTACTCGATGTACAGACCAATCTCAGCCTTTATCTCCCTAATCGCCTTCTTGTATTTTTCTATTGCCTCGTGTTTGTTGATCATCCAGAAAACCACACCCGGGGGAGGTGTCTCTGCCACTGGTACGAAGTCCTCAAACAATGGCTTCAACGCGACGAATGGTATATCATCGCCCATCCAAGCCAGTATCTTGGTGGCGATAGCCCGTTTCTCTTCACTCTTCACAGAGCGCTTGAGGGCATCCTCAAAGTTCTGAAAGGCGAGTTTGCCCTCCCCCTGGCTCCCTTTCAACCACTGGCGTCCTCGATTGTCGTTTTTTGCAGCGGTTTCAATGATTGCCTTCGGGATCAGGTGCTCTTTCAAGCACTTGACAGCGGTCTGGATAATGACATCGGCAAGTGTGTTGGTGTCGGCGATCTGGCCGTTGAGTCTTTGACGACCAATGACCCTTAGTTCAGACACGAGGTCTGGACATCCCGCCAGTGTCAGATTATTGAGAAGAGACTCCCATTCTGCCTTCTCATCGTCGCCGCCACGAACTGTTCTCGGTGCAATATTACCAAAGCCAGCTCGTCTTGGGTCATCTCGCTATCCCCATTAGAGCTTTTCTCAAGCCACTAATCAACTTTATTAAATGGGGGCTCCATGCCTGCACTGGTCAGAGAGTCCCGTAACATACAACACTATCTATCTTACTTATTTATCTTTTTATTACTTTAGTTACATATATTTCATCTTCTTTATTCTCATATATATGAATCCTAGATAACCGGTGATATAGTTGGGATTTTTAAAGACATAGTGGTACCACGGTATCTTGAATCTGTAAATCCTCACGGGTTAGTAAAAGTTAAGGAAATAAAGGGGAGGAAAAAGATATTATATATAAAGTAAGGGATAGAACGAAGAGGAAAAGTAGAAGAAGTAGAGAAGAGAGCGAAGAGCAGGGAAGAGAAGAATGAATGTGGGAGCTGGGGATGGTAAGAAAGATCAGAAGGAGTAAGTGAGTTGAAATAAATAGGGAGAGTGGCGGAACAGAGGAAAAGTAAGAAGAGTCCGAATTTCACGGGGTAAACTGCGAAATTGCTACTGCCAGGCTATATATGACACAGTAGTGTCTAGAAAAACGTCAGGAGGGTGGCTAAGCAAGTTGCGGAGTGTGAATGCGTTGGTATCCCCGAGGACGACGGGACTGCTGGCAAGAGAGTGCGCCGATGAACGCATCAGAGTTAACAGAGCCATGAGCCAGATCCACGAAGGTCCTGTGTCTTAGCGTAGGTAGAACTAGTGAACCTTAGAAGATCGGAGCAGGGCGAGCCAGGAACTGTCGCAACCTTTGTCGCTCGGGGACAGGTGTAACATTGAGAGCACGCGGACGCAGTCAAGGGGCATCTTAGTCCGAGTGTCTCTCTAGGTGCCGAGGAGGATGAAGCCCTCCCAAGCGAACCTCCTACAACTTGCACTGTCATCGCGTTGGGAAAAGCGGTGAAGACAAGAGTGACCGGAACTTTGTGGAATGCGTAGATCGCGTGGAGTTAATGTCTTATTCGCATTGCCAAAGGCCTCGCTTACATCGCAAGAGGCCTCGCTGGCATTGCAAGAGGCTTTCTTGCATTTTCTAAAGGCCTATTACAGTGTAAGCAAGGCGTGCATTTCGACATGAGGGCACAGTGCAAATACTTAGAGACCAACAATACGACCATTGAGTTCAAGCCCTCCCTGTTCCAGTCTGATGTTTGCATGGGTGTGTGGGATCGGTGCTTTGCATCTTGGTGACTCCTTGACGGAGATGCCTCCGCAGATACATGTCAGGGGCTAAGTAAACATATGGAAAAGTGGGGGAGAGACGGTTATTTAGTATTTGTCGCCGTTATCCGTCCAACGGCCAAATGCTCTCAAGTGCGATGCAACAGCTATTTTACCATAGACCGCGGCCTTGGCCCAAAATTACGAAAATTACAGCTTCATATTTCACATTTGCAACTCAGGTCCGTGATCGGAAGCGGTACAGCGGGAGCACGCGGTGCTTCAGAGATTTTGCAAATTTTCACCAAGGTGCCTCTCCAAAAATTGTTGGAGAAAGAGTCACCCGTCCCTTATCTCTTATCGCACCCCACACAAGGCCGATCTTCTTTCGCAATCCGATTCCTAAACCATCCGATTCTCTGCCCCCTCTGAAAGTCCTAGTGCCAGCGCAAAGAAGAGGAAGAGAGAGAAACTCGGCGACTTGATCCCACACGCAATTGGCAAAGCACAAGGGACTGCGAGTGTTGCTCAGCTCGAACCGGGGCTTCTTTTTTTTTTGTCAAAGGGTCGGTCCCGTTTCCCGCCTTTCCCCAATCCGCCCGCAAACCTTCCGACTATGCTGTCGACGGTATCCAAGGCCGGCCGAGCCCCGGCGCTCCTTCGACACGGCCGCCGAATTCCCGTTTCTCCGCCCCAATTGAGGACCCTCACAACCGCCGTCCACAATGGCATCCTCCAGGCACAGTGCCAACCCCAGAGCGCTCGATTGACCCAAAAACGGCTCTTTTCTGCCGCCGCCGCCGCTTGTGCGGGCGCCGGCGCGACCCAGACCGCTCCGAACCCGAATGCATACTTTGAGAGTGGGGTGGTGAAGCCTCGAGCGCAGGTTGATGTCAAGAAGGTTCTTGTCATTGGAAGCGGTGGTCTTGCCATTGGCCAGGCTGGAGAGTTCGATTACTCTGGTATGTCGTCCCTGCCAGACAGTTTGCCCAGGCGGTGAAGCAAATGAGTCACGCGATGCCGCCAGTCAAAGACATGCGACGCTGACGGGAACACAACAATATAGGAGCGCAAGCTCTAAAGGCTCTCAAGGAAGCCGGAGTGGCCTCGGTGCTCATCAATCCCAATATTGCGACCATCCAGACGAACCACATCCTCGCCGATGAGATCTACTACCTGCCCGTTACCGTCGAGTACGTCGAGTACGTGATCCAGAAGGAGAAGCCGGATGGCATCTTCCTCTCTTTCGGCGGCCAGACCGCCCTCAACCTCGGCGTTCAGATGGAGAAGCTGGGCTTGTTCGAGAAGTACGGCGTCAAGGTTCTCGGCACCAGCGTCAGGACGTTGGAGCTTAGCGAAGACAGAGATTTGTTCGCAAAGGCGCTAGACGAGATCAACATCCCAATTGCTAGATCGATTGCGGTCAATACCATCGACGAGGCCCTCGACGCCGCCACCCAGATTGGGTATCCCATCATCGTTCGCGCTGCCTACGCGCTTGGTGGCCTGGGATCCGGTTTCGCCAATAACGAGGATGAACTGCGAAATATGGCTGCTCGGTCTCTCACTCTCTCCCCCCAGATCCTTGTTGAGAAATCGCTGAAGGGCTGGAAGGAGGTCGAGTACGAGGTCGTGCGTGATGCTAATAATAACTGCATCACGGTCTGCAATATGGAGAACTTTGACCCCCTTGGTATCCACACTGGAGACTCGATTGTCGTCTCTCCCAGTCAAACCTTGAGCGACGAGGAGTATCACATGCTCCGGACCGCTGCTATCAAGATTGTTCGACATCTAGGGGTTGTCGGCGAGTGCAACGTGCAATACGCCCTCCAACCGGATGGTCTTGACTACAGGGTTATCGAGGTCAATGCTCGTCTCTCCCGATCGTCGGCTCTGGCCTCCAAAGCGACCGGCTACCCCTTGGCTTATACGGCTGCCAAGATCGGACTGGGTCACACCCTGCCCGAGCTTCCCAACGCTGTTACCAAGACTACGACAGCCAACTTCGAGCCATCACTTGATTATATCGTTACCAAGATCCCCCGGTGGGATCTGGCCAAGTTTCAGCATGTGAAACGCGATATCGGCAGTGCGATGAAGTCGGTTGGAGAGGTTATGGCTATCGGTCGCACATTTGAAGAATCGTTCCAGAAGGCAATTCGTCAAGTTGACCCCGGTTTTGTTGGCTTCCAGGGCGCAAAGTTTGAAGATCTCGACTTCGAGCTCCAGAATCCGACAGATCGCCGGTGGTTGGCCGTCGGACAGGCAATGCTCCACGAAAATTACTCAGTTGATCGTGTACACGACTTGACCAAGATCGACAAGTGGTTCTTGTACAAGTTGGAGAACATTGTTAACTGCACCCGGGAGCTGCAGCAAGTCGGCAGCCTTGAGGGTCTGAGGAAGGAGCACATCGTCAAGGCCAAGAAGTTGGGCTTCTCTGACAAGCAGATCAGCCATGCTGTTGGCAGCAACGAAGACGCAGTACGCAAGGTTAGATTGGAGTTTGGTATCCGCCCGTGGGTGAAGAAGATCGACACTCTCGCCGCAGAGTTCCCAGCCGACACGAACTATCTTTACACGACCTACAATGCTTCTTCCCACGATGTTACCTTCGAGGAGAAGGGTAAGGTCATCCTCGGGAGTGGTGTATACCGCATTGGCAGCTCTGTCGAGTTCGATTGGTGCGCTGTTAGTGCTGCTTTGGCTTTGAGGGAAATGGGCGAGAAGACAATCATGATCAACGTAAGTTTTTACCCCCTTTTATTTTCACTCCCCGGAATGCACAACTCCATCAATCGAACGGCCAAGAGAACGCAAAGGAAAGCCAATCGGTTGCATGACGAGAAAATACAAGGCGTCGCCGTAAATGCGCAGGTGGTCCACTCCTTTTCACGAGTGGGGACCCACTTCCAACCCTAACCCCATCCTGCCCCAAACATCCTTCAACACCACCACATCACCATCACAACACAACACCGTCACAAGAGCTTTGAAACACGAGAGTCACTGCTAACCCTAACCCTGAAGTATAACCCAGAGACTGTTTCGTTAGTAGCACCTTCCTGTTCCCGGAGCTCAATTAAGGAGCCTCAGAAATATCTGCTTACTCCTGAGGACCTTCTCCCTTTGATATGAGAATGATTGACTGACACTCATTTCCAGCACCGACTACGACACCGTCGACAAGCTATATTTCGAGGAGCTCAGCTATGAGCGTGTCATGGACATTTATGAGCTCGAGAACGCTAGCGGTGTGGTTGTCTCCTTCGGTGGCCAGTTGCCGCAAAATATGGCGCTTCGTCTCCAAGAAACCGGTGGCGCAAACGTACTCGGAACCGACCCTCGCGACATCGACAAGGCGGAAGACAGGCAGAAGTTCTCCGAAATTCTTGACAGCATCGGCGTCGACCAGCCCGAGTGGAAGGAACTTACCTCCGTTGCGGCTGCGGCTGAGTTCGCCGATGAGGTCGGCTACCCCGTCCTCGTTCGCCCCAGCTACGTCTTATCGGGTGCCGCGATGACCGTCATCCACAGCAAGGATGATCTCAAGGTTAAGCTCGAGGCAGCCAGCGACGTCTCACCTGACCACCCGGTTGTCATCAGCAAGTTCATTGAGGGCGCCCAGGAAATTGATGTTGACGGTGTCGCATCCGACGGCAAGCTGATTATCCACGCCGTCAGCGAGCACGTGGAGCAGGCTGGTGTCCACTCTGGAGATGCCACTCTCGTACTGCCGCCCGTCAACTTGGACGAGCCAATCATGTCCCGAGTCAAGGAGATCGCCGAGAAAGTTGCCAAGGCCTGGAAGATAACCGGCCCCTTCAACATGCAGATCATCAAGGCTGAAGACCCGAACGGGGGCTCTCCGATCTTGAAGGTGATCGAATGCAATTTGCGAGCCTCGCGCTCCTTCCCCTTCGTCAGCAAGGTGCTTGGTGTCAACTTCATTGATGTCGCTACGAAGGCTATTGTCGGCAAGGATGTTCCGGCGGCTGTGGATCCTATGACCGTCAAACGCGATTACGTTGCGACAAAGGTACCACAGTTCTCATGGACTCGCTTGGCAGGTGCGGACCCCTTTCTTGGTGTCGAGATGGCGTCGACAGGTGAAATGGCATGCTTCGGCAAGAATCTTGTTGAGGCATACTGGACTTCTCTCCAGTCTGCCATGAACTTCCGTGTACCGGAACCGGGTGAGGGTCTCCTCTTCGGAGGTCAGATCGACCGGGAGTGGCTCACCACTGTGGTTGACTACCTTGCCCCGCTTGGGTACAAGCTGTATGCTGCCGACGTCGAGGTAAAGCAATTCCTGGAGTCGACATGCAAGCACAAGATCACAGTTGAGGTGATTGAGTTCCCCAAGGAGGACAAGCGTGCTCTGCGCGAGGTATTCAAGAAGTACGATGTTCGCGGTGTCTTCAACCTTGCCAAGGCCAGGGGCAGGACAGTCATGGACGTTGATTATGTCATGCGTCGTAACGCAGTCGACTTTGGGGTACCGCTGTTTATGGAGCCGCAGGTAGGTTTTTCTGCTGATGATTTCTGCTCTGTATATGCCTTGCTAACTTGTGCCAATAGACCGCAATGCTTTTTGCCCAGTGCATGAGCGAGAAGCTGCCTCGACCTGAGGGCGTCCCATCCGAGGTTCGCCGGTGGTCTGATTTCATTGGTGGCAAGCCCTTGTAGATAGATATGATATCATAGTTTCATCTCTTCTTCGCATGAAACTGCGGGAAAGAGAAAATAAAAGGGCGTTAAATTGGGGTCTGGATTGAGCGGGACGGGGCTATTTGCAGCTGTTTCTCTTTTTATTTTCTTTCTGTCTACTCCTCTGATTGGCAACTTCGATTAGCAAAAGTACATACGCTGCAGTTGAGATACAAGATTGCTCTACTCTATGGATCAAGTGGTGTGATTCGATTTTAGGACTTCTACAAGTGACGTCGGTATGTGTCCTAGGTTGAGCAACTTAATTAAGAAAAAGCTGTGTGAAGGCTCATGCCAGAAGCACCCCTTTGCCGGTGCCAAATATGCCTTCGTCCTGTCAAGTCAGACCATGGCTATAGTTAACACATGCCATCTCCTATGCTGAAAAGACCTACCTGTATTCTAACAAGGCCTCTCTGCATTTTGAACAGGCCTTTATGCATTCCGACAAGGCCCACCTACGTTCAAAATAGATCTACATGTATTCTAAAGAGGCATTCGTGCATTCCGAGAAGGCCCTTCACGATATAGTCAAAGCCTGTTATATAAGAAACCTAGGCCTTACTCTTCCGGCGCAGAACTGTGTGAGCATTCCAACAACGCATCTTCACATAGAGAAGAGGGGCCCGTTCTTTTTGCCAGAGCCTTGGTACGGCTACTATATATACCTTCCGAGAACGAGTCCGCGTGTTTCCTGGATGACGAAGCCGATGAAGGAGTCTGGAGTAGAGTTTGTCGTGCCGCTCATCAGACACCTGTTAGAAGTCCCGTTCCATACTGACTGTCGGGGACTTCTTTTGGCAAATATCTGAACATGCTGCTTTCGTGACACAAATTATGCATTGCTACTCCTTTGATATCGATTTAGAAAAATGGTCACCAAGCCTTGCGATATCTGACGAAGACCACTTCTGTGCATCACATTACATCACCTTACATCACAATGGGCACGTTCTGAGGAAGTCAATAAATGGTCAATCCCGATGTGTCTTAACTCCTTGCCGTCAATCCCACCCGAGAAGCATTAAGGGCCTAACCTCCCAAGCCAGCATACCGCCCGCCCCGCCCCAGCTCATGATCTATGAACCTCGATGTAGCTTAACGCCGACTCCATATGTGCAACTCAATGCTATCAATTCTGTAACGTCATCCGCCAAACCCGAACGAATGCGCCCCCAAACCATTTTTTGAGAGAATCTCCGAATACGAGGAAACGTGGATCCCAAACAACGTTAAATCTGTCCTGTCACTTCGGCGTACTACCCGAGGAATCTGTCATAGAGCGTGAAGGCCGGTCTCCGTTCAGCCTGACAGCAGCAAAACGCTTAGCAAGGGGTTCTTCGTTGTCGACTGATGACTGGTGACTGGGACTCGAAGCAGCAGCACTACTACCGCCACGGAGGGAGGAGGCGGAAAGCCCGACTTCTCTTTCAGATCGGGAACGCTTTGGAATTCTCTCACCAGTTGATTGTAAGATGACAAGGAGGGTCCGCCATCCGTCAGTTGACCGAAGTTGGAAGGACTCGGCGAGGTCGTGTTGCGTAGCGACCCGGCACAAGAGGGCCTCTTCCTCCTAAAAAGACTTGTGTTAGCATCAAGAATATATTGGATTCACGGCAGATAACAAACCCTGGAGAGGACTCCCATCTGGTGGATGAAACACAGCAGATGGAAGTTGGAAGCATCTAGACCGTCACTCTTTTCGTTCACCTTGAGCATCTTAGCAACGGCTGAGTGCTCCTGTGACTCTCCCAGATACTCCCGATTCGCGATGGGGAAGCCGTCGCTTGTGAACAGAGGTTTCTCAGCCTCGGGAAAGCCATGGGTGAGAGTGACGAAGAGGTATTCGACAGGAAACGATGGCTTCGCATTTTCCTGCACGTTTGCGCCGTATTCGTTGATTCTGCGGTAGAACACCTCGGGTATGTACCGTGTCCTGCTCGCAGAGCCGTCGTCTTCTTCTGCCTCTCGGACAAGCATGACGGTGGGATCAGCTGAGGGCTCGATGATGTCCGCTCGTACCATCTCCACTGCGTCGTTGGACATCTGATACGAGGATATGGAAATCGCGCCTTCCTCGTTGCCGGACACCACGCAAGTGACGAAATTAGACCCGAATCTGCCGGTATCACTCCATTTGGTCGCCTTCGGATGTTGGGCTTGAAGTCGCGCCGCAAACGTTATCTCCTGTGATGCAAGGAAATATGAGTCTGCGTGTCGTTTGCAAACGACTGTCCCATCCCCTTTCCCTGCGTCTATCAAGTCGGTCCAAATGACACCAATCTGCTCTAGGCCGCAGAGCTTCGCTACTTGGTTGACATCCTGCTCATTACCCCATGCGTCAAGCGAGATTCCGTCAACTTCGTCGATTTGTGGCGGCTCGTAGATAGCTTCTACAACAGCTTTGATGCCGAGGGGCACTACCTCGTACTCGAGATATCTGCCGTAAAGAAACCCCATGCGCTGGGCTCCCGTCCGCCGCCATGAATCCAGGAACTTGTCAATGATCTTGGCGGAGGCGAACTCAACGTGGTCCACCATGCGGAACGCCTGCGGTTGGAGGATAATGGCGCTAGGCTGGCACTTTGTGCAAATGCCTTCGGGCCACAGTGGGTGACCTGACGGGCAATCGCGCTTGACTCGGTAGTAGGGCTCTACCAACGGAGGGATAAATGACGCTCCCAACTCTGGTTTGTTTGTTGCCGAGTTAACCTTGCGTAGGTATGAGTGCATGGACATGTACTTGATCTTTTTCTCTTCCAGGTACTTCAGGTTGAAAGGATCTAAAGGCATGCAGTAGTCGCACATCCCCTTGGGCCCATGGCGGCACATTTTATGGTCGCGCTGTCTCGCGATCTTGCCATTCTGCTTGTCGAGCCGGTCGTCCAGCGCGGACTGCTTAACGACTTCCCAGGGGTTCTTGATTCTCTCGGCGGGCGACGCTAGTGGGGGCGGGTCGATCGGGAAGTCTTCTGTCGGTAGGATCGGCTTCCCATTCAGTCGGTTCGTAGATGACAAAACTTGGGTCTTCGGTTCGTCCACGGTGATATGACCGTTGTTAACACCATCCTGGTGGCCATAGCTGACAAAGATAAGATCGCCATGGCTTCAGCGCGAGGGTTAGCTCAAGAACCTCTCGAGAAAAGGGGAGCCTCATGCCTCAAACCTATCTGGCCGATCTTGAACTTGGCAATCTCTCCAATCCGCTTTGAGTCTCCACCGCTGAAGTTGTTGGAGAGTGTGATGGTCTTCGGATCGACCGTCGGAGGGACCTTAGTTAGTAGCTGTTGAAAGGGAAGTTAGCTCTGAACTCTGGAGGGGATGGGTGAACGAGGGTGTGTTATACCTGGCGGCCGAGATCCCCGAAAGTGTCATCCTTCTCCATGGTCATGCGAAACATGCCATCTGGCGTGCGTAGTCGTAACAGCATCTTGACTGTCTGTATGTGAGAGCTGCCACCACAGGTCACAGGTTGTAGGTTGGAGGAAGTCGCAAACCGAGGGAAGCCGCTTGTACTCTTGAACGGATGCTTTTACCATCCGTCTTCAAATGTAGGGTGGGGCTTTCGCGGACAAGATATTCAAAAGGATCGAAGAATTTATAAAAGGGACCAGAAACCTAAAGGTGTTGCCGGCAGCTCTTACAAATGCGTGCCCAAGACTCAGGGAATGGAGGGGAAGCTTGCTGTGGGCCCTTCGTCATACCATCGTGCCTGGACGTGCGCCTGAGCTCTGGCAGGTTCTCCAGCTTGCCCCGCATCCGGAGCCAGTCGGGCCGGCTGGCAGGGTGGCAGCTGCGAGGTACGTATCTTTTTCATGGGGTGCCCAGCAAGCACCCCTGCAACCCTGGACAAAGGACAGGCCAAAAAGTTAAAGTTGTCAAGCTGTTCTTTCGGGATAAGCGTACGAAGGGCTTCGTTGTTCACGACCCCAACATTGCGACCCACATTCTTTCCTGATCATCCACGTCAACACCAACTGCGCAAACGCTGTAACTCCAGTCTCTTGTCCCTTTTTGCTTATTGATCTCTTCTACAATCGTCCGTCATGTTTTCCCTTGACTGGTCGGGCCTTGTGCTCCCGCTGTGTTATGTCGTCGTGCTTGGCGGCACGTTCATGACCTTCTCGACCATCTACCGGAAGAGGAAAGCCAGTAAGTTGGTCGCATGCTGACACCAATTCGAAAATGCTGATACCTGTGCTAGTGGAGAGCGCAAACCTCGCCCCATGGTTCCCGCCCCATCTCCAGCGAAACGTTTACCTGTCCCTCCTCCACATGGAGCCAGAGGGTGGCTCTGAGAAGGCGCCCAAGGTCCCCGAAAGCGTCATCCGAGCCGCGCTTCTACGACGCGCTGTCGAGGACATTCACCGCATCATCCAGATCCGCACTGCGAAGGCCTCGTGCAGCTCTCTGTTGCAACGTGGCAGTGTTGGCGACGACCTCTGGCAGCGCTTCCAGCGCGCCGAGAAGGAGATGGAGGAGGAGTTACGGGATGTTGTGATGGAGGTATGATATGCCCCCCCTCTGTTGCATATCAGAAGCACCCTACTAACCACGCTTCAGGCCAACGCCCTCGCACCCAACTGGGGCCAGATCATCTTCCAATCAGCAAATGAAATCGCCGCAAACACAACGCTGCGGGAGCGGCTTGACGAGATCCAGGCGCAGACGGAGCAGGAGAAGCAGTGGTGGGAGAAGCGCCGCGCGAGCATCGAGAGCTCGTTTATGAAGGAATTGGAGGACGAGACCGAGAAGTCCAAGGTTGCTAGTGAAGACGAGGCAGTCTTGGTCGACACCAACACTCCTTCGGCAACCCCATCGGGCGCGTCAAAGAAGAAGAAGGGCAAGAAATAATCAAGGCGTAGAGTCCAGCTGTGGCGACAGGGTGAGTGTGTATACTACAGACATTCGGTGGTGAGCCGTACCTCATTTGGCATTTACGCATGGCGTTCGGGAATTGGTTGGTACAGAGTTTAGGGTTGCTGTTTATCCGTTCTAGACAGAGGCGAGTTCAACGGTCGCAGGACGGTACCTATTCACAGGCGCAGCGTCAATTCGATCTTAGAGCAAGCTAGCGTATGAATTGGATACTTCTCATAATGAACCAGCACGCATTCACGCGACCACTTGAAGCAGCACTCACTCAGGGGCCAGAGAATTGCAGCGACTTCCGATTTTCTTCCGCCATAATACAGCTAGATAATCAACTCCCAAGGTACAAAACCCATGTCAACTCCAAAATCAAGTCACTTTTCCAATCGCGCATCAACACCCTCCTCTCAAAGACACCAACCCTAGGAAAGGTACCTAATACCACCTCGTTTTCCTCCTCATCTCCTCCTCGTCAGCCAACCTCGCCCGTCTCGCCTCCTCTTCCAACTCCTCCTCCGACCTCAACAGCCTTGCCACCACAGGCGACTCACACCCCCTGAGCCCAATAAACCGCCCAATCTTCCTCCGCTTGGCCTCAATCCCCAGCCCCTCCGGCCACGAAATCGGACACGGGTATCGCTCCGTCCACATGCATGGCGTGCGCTGGTGGTAAAAGGAAGCGAGCTCTTCGAGCTCCTCGTCGGTCAGGAGCCAGAAGTTGAGCAGTGTGTGCGGGAAGGCGGGGTGGACCTGCCCCGAGGTGAGTTGTACGAGGGGTGCGAGCGTTAGACGCATCTGGGACAGCTTGGTTTGCAGGGCGGGGTTTACGGTTGCGCGACAGCTGGTGAAGGGGTTGTTGCTTGTGTTGCTGGGGCCCTTGGGCGTTGTGGGCGTGGGCGGGATGTCGCCGTTGTGGTTGTTGTTTGGTTGGGAGGTCTCCATCTTGTTGTGTACGGAGTGGCTTGTTTGTGCTTCGCTCGAGTACTTTGGTGTGTTGCTGTCCTACTCTGGACAGCTTTGGCTTTTTGGAGAGAGTTAACTGATGAGAGCACGCCGGTGTGCGGTAACTAGTAGAGGCAGATGACAATATTTATAAGATTCTTCTCAGAAGAGGTGAATGGGAGGTAGGTGAATGGCAGGTAGAAACTGCAGAAATGTGACGCAGCAATAGAAAATAAGATGATAATGAAGAGAGAACGATGTAGACGGTGAAGAGAATAGAGGTACTTAACCACGTTCTGGTTGTGAGATGTGACAGTCTTGATAGATGTGAAATGGTTCTGGTATCGCCTGGATAGTGAATGCAGTAGTGAAGATGGCCATGATGGAAAGGCAGCACAGGGACGAGTCGATTCTTGTAACCACCGGGCAAAGGTGTCGTTCTTTGACCGGGCCCGGTCTTGCAGCTTCACACAGCTTCTTTGTCTGCTGAGCTATTCTGGGAATGCGGGATGGTCAAAGCTGGACTCGACAATTGTTGCCCCCTATCTTTGTTATCCTGTGACAATCTAAGACATTGTTGAATGTTTGCATTCCGACTTTCAAAGCCCGCTTCCTGATCCGGTTTTGGCAACAAGACAATGGCCATTCATCCGACGGCCAACTGTGACTACATCCACTTGAGTTTGGCGATGTGGTCCGCCTTCTTCTTGCTCTGTTTCACGAAGCCCATGATCCTGAGCTCTCCAAGCCCCCGATAGAACTGGACCAGCGCCGTTCGCTCGTCTAGCGCAATGTCTGTTTCGTCCCCAACGAGTGCCAGATACGCCGACCAGAGATCTGCAACGTTGATGAGCGCGCCGGCTTCTAGATACAGGTGATACAAGATGGCCGTGGTGGGCAGCGTCCCCGCAAGTGTGCCGTTGGTCCGACAGCAGGCGCAGGAGATATAGTCATGTGGCCGAGTCAGTGCCCGGGCAAATATGACGCTCGGCCGAGGAACAAAGACATCTCGATAGGGCGATTTCGCGTCGTATAGCCAGGCTTCGTGTAGTGGGCCGCTCGTGACTGCATCGCATTGAATATGACGGGAGAGAACTTCTGCAAGCCTATCAATTGCATCAGTGAAGGCTTTGTCGTCGTCGGTTAGTGTCGCCGTGTCATGGCTGAGCTGGACCTTCTGAGCTACGACTGTGGTCCGAACAACTCTACTCTGCGCGCTGTATTTGCTCTTGAGTGAATTTGGACCAGACTTTGCGCGCTCTGCCAACGCCTCGATATCATCTCGGATTTCGTTTAGGGGCCTGGTGAGTTCTTCAGCGCCATCTTCCCAACCCTGCAAATCGAGATCTGGACTGCCAGCTCGGATTGCTTCGAGCAGGCGACTGATGAGGGATGCAATCTCGTTCGGCCCTAGACGCTTGACGCTCTCCAAGACCGGAGAGTCTGCAGACGACAAGTCTATCCCTTTAGAAAGCGCAGATATGTAGAGCTCTGTAAGCGGGGTAAGATTGAGCCCCAGAGCGACAAGGAGATGTAATGAGCGAAGCAGTTGTTGTATGTACTCCTGTCTCCTCGGGCCCTGCTCCAGTATCTGTGTGGCCAGATACTCATCGTCTTCCAACAACGACTGGGCATGAGTCAACTGCCTCGCCTCCACTGAGGCCTCAACATGGGACTTGAACGACTCAAGTGACCGAACAGCTTCGAGGTGCTCGGCTTGTAACAGCTGACGGCTAAGTTTGGCATGGTCTGCGAGGAGGAAGCTCAACGGATTTGCGTAAAAATGGCACATGTATGCATACTACACCCGCAGACTGATCAGCAACCCGCACTCAAACTCATTGTTGCACAAAAACTGACCTTCAACGAGCTGATAAACACCTGGATACCAGCAACCTGCTCCTGCTGACGCTCGACCAAGCTCCGAAGCAGAGACGGCCCGAGCCTCAGCACAGCCTGACTCCCCGCCACGGCCGCCTTAAAAACGCTATCCAGCACCGAATCCGCCTGCACGACATCGAACTGTGCCCCGTAGAGATGCCTCGACGTAGACTTCAACAACCTCGCCTGGAACAGCTCAACCGACGTAGCAATACCAAACAGCACTGAGAACTGTACCCGGTCATGCCACGAGTGAAAGAGCTGAATCAGATCCGTCAGCAGCGCATTATCGAACGCCTCGCTGTCCTGAAACGCAACGACAACACGTCGCGACGGCTGCATCTGAAGCGACACATTCAACGCCTCCAGGTCGTAATCCAGATACTTTCGCCCATCCCTCCCAACCGAGACATCGGCATCATCCCCCTCCCTCACGTCCCGCGCTGAGGAGGCATCCCGGATGATCTTCTTCAGCGTGGCCTTCAAGTTCGGCGCCTCCGTCGACCTCAGCCTTACACACGCCGCCCTCTCGCCCCCTTTACAAAGCGCCTCAGCGAGCTGTTCAAACAGCAAGTCCTGCGACGCGATATTCGGCCCAGTAATGATAAACCCAGCAGGGATCTTCGCGCCGTCTCGCTCCTCGGCAGCCTTCAAAAACGAATCAACCTCCTCCAGGGTCTGGCGATTCGCCTCCCTTAGCACGTCCTGGATACGGTTCTCAAGAACCGGCCAGGCAATCTCAAACAGCTCGCTGCGCAGCTGGACACACTCAGGGGTCTCAAGGCCGTTGAACAGGGGCGGGAAGGGCACGCCGCCGGGGCTGCACCCGCTGCTGTGGGAGTCATTGATGGGATTCTTCTTTGAGCTGACTCTTCTCCTTTTTGCTGGGCGGGCGCTGCCTGTTGCTGCTGCTGTGGTGGTGGCGGTGGTGGTGGTGGCGGAGGTAGAGCCACCGTCGGAGAGAGGGTTGAAAATGAATGCAGTCTGTGTTGTTGGTTAGCGGCTTCGGGTGTCGAGCAATCAAGATTTTTCATGTATTGTATGAGATGAATTACCCTGTGATCGTCCTCCTGGAAAATATGGTCATCTGGCGCATCCATCTTGAAAGTTGCGGGTTACGTTGCCGTACTGGTTCACTTGGCTGCTGTGGCTTGCAACAAGATGTGTTGAAGGTAGATGCGCGTCTCACGCGTTTGGGCCCACAAAAAAGGTGCCGCGCTGACCCCTGCGCCACTCACTCACTCACTTACAGCAGGCAACAAGTCTCACAAGTTGTAGCGTAAACAAAATTGAAGATGTCAATAAGCGCCGTTTATCAGATTCATACTACCGTAAACTGGTTTCTCTTGCTATCCCCTTTCCCTTCCACCATGGCAAGCAAAGCACCCGACGATGGGGAGGGCGCCGTTCATTCGTGATGATCAAAGAGAAGCAGCATCAACTCCCGCTCACTTTGCAGAAGGTCTTTGTGACACCCTTCATATCAGGCCCTGGCCGCGCTTGGGAGAACGGTCCTGTTACCGAGCTCCCCGTTGATCCTCATAAGCCCCCACTCTACAGTTCCCGTTTCCCCATTGCCTGTTCTGCTTGAGCACTTGCTGAGAGCAGATGGCTTGCCTCTCTTTTCCATTTGTGCTGCCGTCCCATCATTCGTCGAGGCCGAATAAAACAAAAGCAACCTCGCATCCGATAAAAAAAATCATCATAGCTCTGGGCTGGCTAGATCGCCACCAAGCCCGCCCCCTTCCTCCTGTCTTGCCTATCCATCTCCCACCTCGTACTGTATTGGCTCCTCGCCCGCTGTGCGCTTGTCGGCGATATAGCGAGCAGAAGATCCAAATAGCCAAGAGGGGAAGGGAAATAAATAAAATAAAATAAAAAAAGAGGTCAAACCATACCCTCAAACCATAACACCCCACCTGATCCATGTGCGAGATCAAAGACAGCAACTTCAAAGCCAGATAGTTTTACACTGGAAAATGTCGACAAAATAAGGCCCAGGACCGCTCATTGGTGGCTGGTCTTGGATCGTAGCCTCAACCCTTTACTCGAGGTGGTAGCCGATCCACGCATTCCAAATCCAAAGTCGTAGCGTCCCAGTCAATCTAGAAACGCGGGCATCTCTGCTTGGATATCATTGCGCTTACGCCTCAATCGACTCTGCAGGCTTGACCTGTCTTGTGTGTCAGATTATGACTCGCTGGGCTAGGCAGAAAGCAGATTACTCACTTCATCGGTAGGAGCCTTCTCGGCCGGAGCGGGGGCCTCGTCGACCTTGGCCGCCTTTTTCGGCTCGTCCTTGGATTCCTCCTTGGATCCCTCCTTGGACTCTTCTTTGGCCTTGTCTGAGGTGGCAGGCTCGCTCTTCTCCTTGACGCCATTGGTTTTGGCGGCTTCCTTCGTTCCATTGACCCCGTTGGCGCCATCAGTTGGGGCAGCCGGGGTGCTGTCGGTAGCCAAGAGTTTGTTCCACTTGTCTAGAAGAGACTGCGACCTGGGCTTCAACTGAAACTCCTCCTCTTTGGGAATGTTGTCGAGCTTAAGAATAGCCTTGAGAACCTTGTTGATCTTGGTCGCCCGGATGATGCTGACCTCGAGGTCAGGGAAGCCTTCGAGGGTACCGATATAGTCCGACATCAGCTTCATTTCTTCTTCCTTGGGCTCTTGATCACGCGTAAGAAGACCCTTCTGGAGCTTGTGTCGAAGAAATAGGACCTCTTTCTGGAAGGCCATTCGTGTTAGCATCATATCAACCACCTGCGGCAAATGTGTCACGTACCTCTTTCCGTTGATGTTTTTCTTCAGCAGTGAGCTTAGGCTCCTTGGGAGTGACGGGCTCCTTCTCTACCTTCTTTTCCTCAGGCTCCTTGGTTTTCTTGACCTTTGGCTTCTGAGTCTTGGGCTCCGCTGTCTTTGCTGCCTTCGCCGCGGGTGTCGCCCCATTCGTCTTAGGTGTTGAACTTGTCGTGAGCTTAATCTTGGGCTTTTTCACCGAGTCGGACCTCTGAGGAGTCTGGCGCATATATTAGCTAGATCTCTGTCCGGTAAGGGTATCTCGGACCGTACCTCTGCAGTATCCTCGGCCTTGCGCTTTTTTGCCTTCTTCTCCTTTGGAGGCGTGCCATCTTCGTCGGCCGCGTCCTCCATTTCAACGTCGCCGTCCTCGTCGGCATCGGCGGCGGCTTTGCCCTTCTTGCCCTTGGGAGTGGCCTTAGCTGCCTTGGCCTCCTTCGCTTTTTCTTCTTGCTCCATAAGGTCCTCCTGGAATTGATGCAGTAAATCCTTATAGTGAGAAAGCGGGTGGTTTTTGGCTGCCAATTCGTGCGCAAGTACTAGATCCTTTCTCATCTTCTCCATCTTTACATCCAAGACCGTGGAGGGGTCGAGGTCAATGAGATCTGAGTTAGGAACCCAGCCACTTTAGAGAAGACATGTTAGCTTTCAAGCTCAAATGACCGAGGTATACCATGGCTGGCCGGGCGTTGGGTCGGAGTACACGGGCGGCACTTACAATTCATTGGTGGACAGATACATGACGGGGAAAGTCCTGTCACCAGCCCGTTTGCCACCGTCGGCGTAGTCATCGCGATAGGTTCCATCGGCGCGTCTGGCTGTAACTGGTCGAGATTTGAGGAGCGAGGCTGGGAGCATGCTCTCGTCACAGATGATGACAGGCCATTGAGGGAAGCCCTTAAGCTTCACAAAGTAGTGGTCGCCCGGTTTCGCGTCCAGATGCTGGATACGCGCCTTAGAGGCCTTCTTGTTGAGCTTTTTGCCCTTGGAGTCGGCAGCGACGCCAATCGACTTGCGCTTAGCCTTCGATTTGTTGGGCGTGGGACCTGCCGGGTCCGCCAGGGCCGATGCTGTGCTCTCATCGACATCAGCAGCCACGGGCTCATCTGGCGCGACGGCATCCGTCATCTCTGCGTCGGGCTTCTCTGCTGGCGCTTCGGGTGCCTTGTCTGTTGAAGCTATCGACAATGATGATTAGCTATTTGCGCCAGAGCCGGGAGGGGGCACCTAGGAATTGAGATGGGTGAAAGCTTCCTACCCTCAGCAGGCTTACCAGAATCCTCGGGAGCAGGTGCAGTCGCGTCTGCGGTGGCGGGTTCGGAAGCAGGCTTGGACTCGGCTGGCGCGGCGCCCTCCTTTGGTGACTTGGCAGGAACAATCGGCGCGTCTTCTTTTACGGCTGCGGGTGACTGCGCAGCCACGGGCGCGGGCGCGTTGCTGTTCTCGTCGGACATGGTACCGAGTGGCGACGACGAGGTTATGGGTATGTGATGTCAGAACCAAAAACCGTGTCCCCGAATGGGCTGCGTTTGCACGGTAGGAGCCTAACTCGACGCGTCCCTGGCGTGCAGAGTTAAATAAAAGTGATTTGGCGCGCGTCCGGCAGCACTATGTGATGAATCGCGATGGATTGCGCGGATGGGAGACGGGGGGCACAATGCGCTGGGCTCAGACAAGGAAGTGGTTGCGAAGTTTTCTCTGTTCAGGATTCGCGAACAGAGAGAAATTATTGGGAGTGTGGTGCTGAGCACGAGGGACATGGTCCGAGCGCCCTGGTGTGGAAGCTTCTCCTGGCCTGTCCCTCCGCCTCGCCTCATCGGTCTCCGGTGGAGGGCGTAAGATCCACGATGCCAATGCTAAACAGCCTCTGCGCTAGCACCCAGTACCTGCTCTACTTCTCTACCTGGACGAACAGCCGCATCGCGTCTCTCTGCTTGTCGCTGCCCTTCCCCCGTGATGGCACGTCCCTGTCAAAGCGGGAATAGACGTCCGCCCCGTAGCCTGAACAACAACGATGACCGAAACCCCACACAACTCCCGACTTCAGCCGGAGGACCATCCAAGCAAGCAGAACCACGGGGCACATGCCGTCCAAAGCCACCAAGAGCCAAAGAAAGAGGAAACAACATTTTACAACACCTCGCCCCAATTCCTATATACCGTACATTGTCCAAGAAAATTCATGTCAAGAGGCATCCCTAGCGCTCTTCCAGGCCAGACCACCCTCAATCGCTCTCCTCCTCTTCATCATCGTCGACATCCATCTCCTCCGCGACCTTGACCGAGAAGGCGGGTTCCTGGTCAACTCCGACGTAGCTGTCGCTCATTAGGAACAGCTTGAGATCGTGGTTGCCTGGCGTAGGCACGGTGAATTCGAGCTTGACGTTCAGAGCGCGGCCAATGGTGACTCTCTTGATTGCAAGAAGCGTCTTTGAACTCTCCTCGCCGACCACTAACCACCAGTTCTCCGTCTTCTTGCCCGGGTAGAATGGCGCGTGGACCGTGGGGTCGAACTCCTCGTCCTCGTCCACCTCTCGTTCGATCTTGATCTTGAGATACGCCGGTTCGCCAGCGCGGACGTTCTCCTCGTCCTCGACTTCGAAATCCAGTGAGATATCGGGATACTTGCTGTTGGTAAAATTGGCTGCCTGCACAAGCTGGGCCTGGGATAGCCCAAGCTCCCGTACCAGTGCCCCGTACTCTGGGTTCTCTTCTGGATTCATCTTGTCCATGAAGTCGTCAATGTCCTTGATCCCAAACTTGTTCGCAACCTTGACCACTTCCGGCGTAAAGTTGGGGATCTGCTTCAGCGGGCTGTCGCGATCCCACATTGCCTGGACCACCATCTGCGACATCTCCATCGCATTCATGGCATTCAAGTGGCCGTCCGAGGATAGGATATCGACTGACGCGCTCAGGAGACTCAGGATTTTGGTTAAAACAATCTCCTGGTCCTTGGCAAGATCAATCGGAAGGTTCATCCGGGAGAAGTGAGCCTGGAGAAGGACAAACGCCTTGAAATGAGCGGAGTCATAGACTGGCTCTGCCATCTTGACTGGGACGCTGTCGTAGATTCTGCGAAGGATAACCTCTTCGTGTCGCCGAATCTGGATGGATTCGAACTCGGTTGCTGACGTCACAATCTCCAGGATTCCTTTCAGCTTAGTCTTTTGCGTCAACGACAACAGGAATGTCTGCATTGTGATGTATGAGATATTGTAGTAGGCGGCAATCATAGCTGCGTTCTGCGGGGCGACCGTGCCGTCCTCGTCGTCGAACTCGATGATTTTCGATTCGGTGAGGTCGCGCAACGTCGTCTCGACCATGTCAGAGAGGTACTGACTGAGGCCATCATGTGTTGGATTCGTTAAGCTGTAGTAACTCGGATTGGCGAGCAGGCGTCGGTAAAAGTATGTAAAGGTAGCCCAGTTGATGGCATCTTCACCCGATTCGATCATCTTGGTGCTAATCTCAGTAACAAATGCGTCGTGAAGGAAGCTGTGGAGATGGGACTCGACGGGCAGGGCCTCATTGAGAAATTTCTTATAATACTCCCGCTTGGTGGCAGGGAGCATCAGCACTCCTCGACCGCGACCATCCGCGCCAAAGGGCTGGAGAGCCTTGCCAAACATCTGCAAGACTTCGCTGAGAGGGTAATCAACGTAACGATGCTCTCTCCCCTCAAAGTACTGGGTACCCATGACGATCACCAGATGAGCGGTGCTGTCAAGCTCCCAGCAGACATCGCGCGATGCAATCAAAATCTGAATGGCACCATTGTTGTAGAGGTGCTTCACAATTCGTTTGTCGCTCTGGGTCAGCGCTTCGTGGTAGTATCCAACACCATGCGACAATGCTTCGGCGAGCGCCTCCTCCTGAACCCTGTCAAGGAGCTTCCGTATTTGCTCGACATCGACGTGGAGGAAGCGATCTTCGTCATCATCAGCGACACAGGCTGTGAGAATGTCTCGAGCTGTCGCTCTGGTTTGCTTCCGGCTTGGCACGAAGATGATGGCCGGATGATCCGGAGATAGCTGGTTGACGGCCAGATATGTCGGCTTTGCCATTGCCAGCATGAGAGACGGGAAATGCGGTATCGTATAGGACTGGATATGGAGCTCCAGAGGAACAGGTCGCACATGGGGGCTGAAGTTGTAAATATCATGCTTTTTGGCATCGATCCACTCACCCACGTCGCGTGCGTTAGCAAGCGACACGCTGAGACCGACAATCCTCAGGGGCGATTCGATCTGTGTCCGGATGTAGTGCATTCGCGATACAATGATCTCGTATACGTATCCCATCTGGCCACCCAGCATATGTAACTCGTCTGCGATGAAGAGCTCCACAGTTTGGACGTTCTTCCTCCTCTTCCATTGCCGTGACAAGACATCCCACTGGATGGGAGTTGCCAGAATCAAATCGCCTTGTTCAAGAAGTTTAAGATCGATGGTAGTGTCTCCGGTGAGCTTCACAATGTCTTTGCCCCCTCGTAGATGGGCAAGACGCTTCTGCCAGTCTTGCAAACGAAGGTCTACAAGTTCTTGGAAGGGCGCGATGTAGACGGCTCGCCTTGAGTCTTCTTTCGCCCAGTGGCGAAGCAGAGCAAATTCAGCGCAGACCGTTTTGCCGCTTCCGGTGGGCGAGCCAACAAGGACGTTATTGTCAGTGTTGAATAGGGAGTTGAACGTTTGAGTCTGGACCTTATTGAATTGTTGCCAATCCGGGTAGAGTGCAGAAAAGTCTTTGGCCTTCAGTGCCGCCACCGGAAGAGGCTGCAGATCCAGCAGTTCAGTGTGAGGGGGGAACCTTTCAGGGAGGATGAGCTTTTGGAACGGGACTGCGAGGCGAGTCTCGGAGTGCATCCACCGATCAGAAATGACAGAGATGAAGTAATTAGGGGGCATTGGCTCAGTGATGGGCACCGTGAATTCGACAATGTGCTCATTTGCCTCCGACTGCGCGTAGTCCTTGCGCAGGATGAACTGGTCATGGAAGAGTATGTCCTCCCCATCACAATCTTCGACAATGATCCAGAAGCTTTCAGCCAGGCCGTGAATATCGACGTCCCATTCAAAGTTGGGTGTGATCGTGAGCTCGACACGCAACATTGATCTCGTCATGGGTTGGACCTGGGCTTGTACATCAACTCGAGGGAACTTAGCCACAAGGGCGCAGACCGTCTTGCCGGCCTTCGGCAGTCCAAGTAGCTCTCCCATTCGTGGGGGGTCGAGATCAAAGTAGCTGGTGAAGGGCACCTCGATTCTCTCCGCCTTCCTTACAATTTCGGCAGGGCAAGAAGGGAACTGCCTGAGAGGCGACATCGTCGGCCACATCCGCTTCTCTGCCATCTTGCACAAATTCAACGCAAGCTTGGCGACCGAAGCCCAGCCTTTCTTCATGGTGATCTCGAAGATGGCTCGAAGAATACGCCCTGCGGACTGTGTGACGTAGACCATATCAGCCATTAAGGCAAGACCATCCAATCGCAGTCGAGAAATGTATGCTTGGAGGAGAACATTGATCTTGGCCGTTGGCTCCTCGAGACTCTCCTTGACAGGTATCGGCACCTTGGCAAGCAGTTTGGCGAGCTCCAGCTTCTCTTCCTGGCGAACAGGAATGTATTTGAACTCGTTGCTCTGCGCAAAGACGCGGAACAGCTCAATGTCACCGATGGAAGGCTGTATCATCTTGTTATAAGTGTCCATTGAGCCGTGCGTGATGTAGTAGTGCGAGGCGATGCGGCCGAGCTCGGTAGACTGGAGCTTCCCTGTCTTCTCATCGTACTTGATCAAATTGGACTTTTTGAGGACTACCGCTGCCGAATGTATCAGGTCGACCCGCTTCTGTTCCAGCGCTTCGTCGTCCTCATACTCAGCACCGACGGAATAAAGGCCAGGGGATCGGAGCATCCGGACGAAAAGGTAGGTATAGCCAAGCCATTCGACACCTTCATCCCGGGTCCTGACGTTGCCCAAGACAACTTCAGCATTGAGGTTGTCGACTAGCTTGCTCACAAACTGACTTTCAATAGGGAGTTGCTGGTTGAGGAGGGAGAGGTAATACTGCATTTCTCCCTGCGTTGTGATGATGATACCTTCGCCATACGTATCGAATTGGGGTCGTCCCGCACGGCCTAACATTTGTAGCACATCTTGAGGGCTCAGCTCGACCCAGCTGCCCTTTTCTGGAGAGTAAACCTGGGTGCCTTTGATAATGACCGTGTGGGCCGGAAGGTTAACACCCCACGCAAGGGTGGCTGTGCATACAAGGACCTGAATGTGACCGCTTGCAAACAAGTCCTCAACGTCAGTTCTGTCAGCTCGGCTCATGCCAGCGTGATGGATACCGAAGCCATAGGGTAAAATGTCTTTGAGATCGGTATTGTTCACGGAGTTGGCGGCTTCGCTTAGAACCTCCCGTGTACCAGCATCGTGCTTGAGGATCTGATTTATTGTCTCCATCTCCAGTGCCTTGTCACGGACGTACTTCGCCGTCTTCGCCGTCTCCTTTCTGGAGTGGACAAAGATCAGCATCTGGTTGCGGTGGGTGCCGACATGCTCGATGACCTTGTTGTAGGTAATGTCATTCATCGTCTTGAGCTGCTTAATGGCTTTCCTTTCGGTAACGCCAATGAACTCTTGTCTCAGAGGACACGGCCTGAATGTCCCATCGAAATGGAACAGGCCAGTCTGGGGGTCCACACGGAGGAAACTCGCGACATCCCGGTAGTTTGGCAGCGTGGCAGAGAGACCAATGATCCGCACTGGCTCCCCGGTCTGTTCAGTTCGCCGGATTGTGCGGCTGACAATACTCTCCAAAACAGGACCACGGTCATCGTGCAAAAGATGGATCTCGTCGATGATGATGAGGCGAACAAGATTCGTGTATGACAAGTCGGTGGCCTTCCGCGTGATAACATCCCATTTCTCGGGGGTTGTGACAATAATCTGGGTGTCGGCAATCTGTTGTTTGGTGAGTTGACGATCGCCGGTAAGCTCAGAGACCTTGATCCCAAAGGGCTCCAGGCGCTTCCCGAAATTGCCAACTTGCTCCTGAACAAGAGCTTTCAGAGGGGCAATGTAGACTATTTTGAACGCGTCCAAATCAATCTCCCCTCTCTCGTTCCTGTTCTTCCCAATTTCTCGGAGAATGGTCAACATGGCAACATTCGTCTTGCCACTGCCTGTCGGGGCGCAGATGAGCATATTGCCGTCATCCTGGAAAGCTGTTGGGTAGCATTTAGACTGAATTTTGTTTAGTGACTTGGTGGTGCTGAATGGGAGTTGGGCCCATTCCGGCATCTCAGATACAGTGACGTTGATGTCGCTGGGATCGTTGCGTTTTTTGGGCGGAGGAACATGGATTTCTTCATAGCCCTTGAAGGTCCGTTTAGTCGAACCCTCTGGAAGCCGTACTTTGGGGTTCGTCATCAAGTGGTTGCCTTGGTCAAATATGAGATTTTCGAGGTTGATCAGCTTTCGGGGCTGAAGACCTCCGACCAACTGCCCCTCAGCACGCTCTGGCTTTGAGGCTGCCTCGTCGGCAAATGGAGTCGAATCGATCTCCATCTTGATCTCCATCTTTGGCTTCTTCTGATCGTCTTTGGTCTTGCCGTGAAGCTCATCGAGGATCCAGCGCAGTCCTTCGGAGGCCATTTCCCGCTCAACGGTGTCACGGTCCTCCTGGTTTTCGGCTCTAGCCAGCCGCGTGAGCCACACAACCTTTTCGCGATTCTCTATGAGCTCCTGCACGAGCTCGTGGTGCTCATAGTCGAACAGCTCCATGAGATCGTTTTCAATATCCCGGAGCTGCTTCTCCTCTCCGCCAGGCTCATCGGGCTCTCCCGACAATATTTGCAGGGCAGATAAAGCTTTGTCGTGCTGGGTATGCGCATCAGGGTAGACACGACCAATCTGACGCTGTAGCCAGTATGCATCGATGTCGCGCGCGGGAAGGTAGTTCTTCTCTTGTGCCTTACTTTTCCTCCGACCAGGGGCCGAGTCGATAACTATGGCCTCGCCATCTGCTAACCCGGCCTCTTCCACGTCGCGATCTTCGCCGGCTTCCCCAGCCTCAGCGGCCTCGTCAAGGCCCGGCCGTTCTTCGTCCGCTTCGTCGTCCTCGTCCTCCGAGGACTCATCTCGCACAACATCAAGCATGCCGTCATCATCGTCGTCGTTTTCGAAATTTACCGCAACACCCTGACGCCCATCAATCTCGTCTTCCCCTTCCTTGTTTGCGTCCTCCATATCTTCGTCATCATCCTGCGCATCGTAATCTGTGATCTTCTTCCCCAAATTTACCAGCTCGTTGAACTGTTTCGCGCTCATGGATTCTCCCAAAAGCTCGTCGATCTCCTTTTTCTTATCGAAATCCTTGAGGTCGTCATCTTTAAGATACTGGAGGGCCGCATCTGCCGCACTGCGGACCATCTCATGCGAAACGTCGCCCAGGTGCTCGGAAACGATTGTCAAAATTAGGTTGAACGCGTCGCGTGTTGGTTGTGTCCGTGGGCGGTATATGATTCCTTCGATAAGGGCGTCTGCACTCGATAGGATGCCACCAGCCCGCGCACTGGACTCGGCCTTGGTCTTCTTCTTCTCCCGCTGAAGGACGTCGGCGCCTTCCCGCAAGCTGCCTCGCTCCACATCCGGCATGGCGCCCGCCTTCTTCCCCTTCGGCGCAGCATCCCGAGCCACCCGCGATCCCATGTCTCGGATCGACAGGCGCCCAGCCAGCGACTCAGGGTCTCCCGTGGCTTCATCGGTCCGTCTGGTGACAAAACGACGGTCCGCCTGGAGGACCAGGTTGGACATCGCCGAGTATTTGTATTGCGATACATCGCGCTGGTAGTCCGTCATTTTGACGGTTGTCTTCGCGAGCGATGCGCAACAGGTGTGTGTTGAGGAAGAGAAAAGCGAGCGGTGCTCTAGATGTAGCGGATTCTGCCTGGTCTAGGTGCAGCAGCCCACACTCTTCAACTCTAACTCACCCCAGCCAAACTGTTTTGGTCTTGTTGGGAGACTCTCGGTGAATCAATCCATGCATCGAGAGGTCTAGGTGAGTGTCGGGATGGATCATGCGCAATCTGGATTTGGATGAATTGTTGATGCGAGCGCGTTCTGCATCTCAGACGTTGCCGCTTGATTCCCAGTGCTGTAGGGGTGGGCCGGAAATTTTTATGCTGGCGAGCGACGCTCTCTGATTGGCCAACATGACGAAAGTAAACCCCCCCATGTGAAGCTTCAACAGAGCACAGCTGCCAGGGAGTTATTAGCAGGCTCGCAACAGTGGAAAACGGCCCACTTCAATCAACACCCTCCTACGTCCATCCAAAAACGACAACGGACACTCATCGTCGATAGGCGGGGGAGCTCCGAAGAAATCTGAGGTGCTAGAGAAACAAGGCTGCATCCTTCCCCCAGCCGAAAATGTAGCCCAGTCCCGAGCGGGTCATTTTGTATTTGTTTTGTTTTCCGTTCAACTCACGCCCTTTCCAGCTCTCACAATGACCTCGCCTGAGAAGACGCTTCAGACGATTCAACAGGCCCTAGGCCCATACATCCGACCCCGAGA